>Ga0100402_1001018_pt1 | contig 32716 bp, 22 predicted proteins | sample CryGeyme20150102_FD_80419 | JGI IMG/M metagenome (GOLD analysis project Ga0100402, IMG submission 80419) | Groundwater microbial communities from Crystal Geyser aquifers in Utah, USA - Crystal Geyser metaG 2015-0102 | ecosystem: Environmental > Aquatic > Deep subsurface > Groundwater | place...
TAGTGGTGTGTGTGTGTATACAGAGTAAGCATAGGCACACGACCTAATAGAGAGAGACCTAACTCCTGAGTCCTATCATAGGAGACAAGGTAAACTGCCGTAGTCCACCTGGGCTTAATTTGGCTCAGTAGACTTTTTTCATTCATTTTCATCTCAGTGGTCTTTCAAATTAAATACAGTAATAAAAAACGAAACGACGAAGTCTAGTAGACTAGCTATCCCAAAATCATACTAATAACTAATAATATTATTATTATGTTTTGCTTCTGCATGCATTTGCTCGAACATACCTCCTATTCGCATCTCTACTACTAGGCAGTGGCCAGGGTGGTGCACCTGAATTTCCCTTTTAGCTGAGGTTGATGTTGATTTGCACAGTGGTCAGGAGAGAGTAGAGTACCTGGTAGAAGAAAAAAATAGAATTATTACACGCCTTCTTTCGATATTTTACAATATAATTATAATTATAATAATAATAATGCACCTTGTACTGTGCTATTTCTGCAGCAAGCCAGATAGCCAGATAGTTATCAATCATACGGTTTGAATAAAATTGTCTGCGTATTGTTGTCGACTAACGCTGGACTCCCCACCATCTAGACTTTCTTGACTACTACCGGCAAACCCTCTCCTTTGCTGCATCCCTGATCGTTGTCGATAATTATTATTATTATGATTGGAGGGTATTATCAGTTCTAATTCTTCATCGCTCGTGAGAGAATTGCTTGTATTGTCGTATTGGAAGTCAGGATTGTTATCGTAAGGGTTGTCGCGCTGTCGACTGTGATTGTCGTGGCTGGAATCCTTCTTATGTCGATGTTTCCGATTCAGTATTCCCTTCTTGTCCAGTTTCATAAAATCTCGTCTCGTGTAGGCACGAACTTGGGCAGCACCACTTTCAAAAATATCCCGAAAGTCTACCGTATCTCCTTCGTCGAAATCAAATCGTTTCACAACCCGATTGTAATTGTCGTATACTTTCTTGCATGTTATCAACGTGATAAACATGCAGCACAAAGCCGCTTCCCAGTGCAGAATGATCCACACGCACGTCAACACAGATGCCAATGTTGCCGCTAATCCGATGCCAAAAACATTAAATACACTCTTCCGTTCTTCGTATAACCCATCTGTGGCAGTCATCATAGATCCATCGGGACCCCGAAGGGCCATACCAGCACCCAAAACCGATAAGATCGTCGTATTTGCGACCACTAATAAATTGGCACAAAAAGCTGTGGTGATTGTTATGTAGTAAAGGAATTTCAGTGATCGTCCAATCATTTCTGGTTGCTGTTTCAGTAGAATATATTGTGTGGTGATATGTAATGAAGTGTGTTGTGTGTAAGAGGTGAGAGAATGAGCAAAGACATCAAAAAATGAAAGCGATAATACCTGCGCCAGGCCGAAGCAAAAGAAGAAACATTATTCAGCTTTTACTGTAGCTGCCAAAAACGTACCCATTCAGAATTGGGAGGAGGTTGAAATTCGACCAGCATGGTCATATCCAATCCAGCCAAGACGGCAGCTTGTGTTCCAACCGTCACTGGAAGACAAGCAAAAATATACATATATAAAAAGACATAGAAGAAAACATTGGGTTTTAGAAAAAAACATTCCAAATCTACCACTCAACAAACAACGAAAATTTTCCCTGCTGCCATCCACCCCTTCATCCTGTACATCCTCTTTCTGTTGCACCAAAATAAAAACGTACTTAAATTGGAATGGTGTAAATTAAATTCTTTTTCTTTCAATGCCGTTGCCTGTTGCTTCAACGAACTTTGCAATTGCAATTTATCTGCTGCCAACATGATGCTTTCTTCTGTTTGTTGTTTTGTGCGTGTGTGTTGTGTGTTGTGTGTTGTGTGTTGTGTGTGTGCCTGATGAGCCACTGTGTTACTTTCTACAGTAAGAGATAGTAGATGGGAGTACTAGTAGTACAGTAAGTAGTATGGATGCACTGGTTGTTGCTTGTGGGGGGGGGGGTTGGAGAAACAAACAATGAAATTTGATTCCACACACAAAATCTTGCTCTTGTGCTATTGCAATTTTGAAAAAATAATGTAGTACGAGTAGCAGAGAGACAGAGACTTGGCGGAAGTCAAATTTGCGGTTATGTTTTTTTCGTTCAAAAAGCTTAAAGTACCAGTAGTACACACCTTTCGCATTATTTTTTGTGGTGATGATGAATGGGATACTGGTAGCTACTAGCTAGCAAAGCGAGATATGCATATGCCACTACTAGAGTAGACTCCATTATTATGACCGCGATGATTCTCCTGGTACCATCTGTAGACAAGCTCAGTTCCAGGATTGATAAGACATTATCAATCACGATCATAACGCAAGCCCTATTTACAAGAGAGAAACAGATTGAAATCGAAGCTGTTTTCCGTCACCTATCGTCATCCGCCTTTCTTCATCCATATCCTTTGCTTATTATTATTACTCGCTCATCTTGGCAGCAAGGGAGGCAGAAGCAGCACAAGGCAAGATCGAGATAGTCTAGTTGTCCCATCAAACAAATACAAAATCAAACACACACACACACAATAAGAGCTGGTACTAGACTACTGCAGATCGAATTCAAACACGTAAACATGGGAATCCTTGCACATACTTCAACAAGGCTGATGAAGCATGGGACCAATAGGTTAGTTTCAGGACGACCTCTGGCACATCTCACAACATCCTCTACCTACAGCAACAATAACAACTACTACTGCCAAGTCCCACACAGTCCATCCTCCAGTATATCATGTTCTTCTGCACTCGGACAGAAAGCTCGTTTTACCTCTACAGCTTTTCTTCTTGCAAAGGATATGAAACATAAATTAGGATTGGGTGGCAACAATTGGTCGCGTATGACATCATCACAATACGAAAGTGTGATTGCCAAAGGATTAGAAACGGGTGTCATTCTCATGGAGGCAGGACAAGAAGGTGGAGATCAGGCGTTGGTAGATGCCTGGAAAAAGGGACTGGACAGTTTAAAAAATAAAGACTCGGTAGTAGCCAAGCCATTGACCATGACACTGCGCATCGGATACCGTACCGTCATGCCCACAGAAGAAAATAACAAAGAGGATGGAACACCACTCCCACCATCCACGGCTTCCATCTTTCCAGGAGATGTGGCTGTAGAAACACATCCCATGGATCGGAAGATGCCTCCATTGGATTATGACAAGAAGATTTCTCTGGATGGTTCAGCAACATCTAGTACTAGCAGTAGCGGAACCGACCCAATGATTCAAATTTTGCACAATACCAGTGCCGAATACATTCACAATCAACTACAGGCATCTCCATTGGTCCAGGAATATCAAAAACATCCATCCGACATTAGTGTGGTGGCACTCGTGCACAATCCCGAAGCCCAAATCATGTCCCTGGCCAACGAGCATGATATTAATGAAGTATCGTTGGAGAATCGACAAATATTTTTGAGAGAACGATTGGTAGAGGCTTTTTGTGCCATGGAGCAGGCTGTGGCAGATAAGGTAATTACCAGTTACGGCGTGGCTAGCAATGGACTGATTTTGCCGGCAGAGCATCCGTTGGCTCTGTCCACGGATACCATTCTGGATGCCGTTCAGTTGGCCATGGAAAAAATGGGATCCACTACAACAAAAACTACTACTGCTGCTACACCGTGTCATTTATCGGTCATTCAATTGCCGATTAATTTAATGGAACGGACTGGATTGGACGTGGCCAAGAAACTGTACAACAAAATTCAGACCGACGAACAATGTCAGCATTTACGAGACGAACCGCCTTTGGAAATATATGCCATGCGTCCTCTGACGTGCTATCCAGATCGAGGAACGGGTACCGGACACGCTTTTCAACTTGTCGATTATTTGTTGCCATCGGGTCCACGAAATCAAGATGAGAAAAATGTGAAGGGTGACGATGGAGCGGAGGAAGTGTTGAAAGATGGAGAAGCGCAGGATGTGAAAGAATATACTATTTCAGAAGAAGATCTTGTTTCCAAGCAGTGGTCCAACCAAATGGAAGGGCCGCCTGTGATTTACTCCATTGCCTTGAAAAAGGCCATGTCTCACTTTGATGCGGAAAAGCTTCTGGAAGAAAAGATGAAACGAGAATTGACGAGTGAAGAACGTGAAACATTGGATGGTTGCAAGCTGCTTCAGTCGATGCTGCATGACCTGGATGCAGGATTGGCCAAGGTCCGATCGCTAGGTGCTCACGAGGAGGACTTGTACCAGCGGATTATTCCTCTCATCCATGACACATTTGAAGGATACGACGAAGAAACTGCGGACGTGCTGGAAATGTTCTTTAAGTGTTACGCTTTGGCAGTTCGATACTCCATCGCACGAAACACGCGTGAACTGCTGAAACAGGGAGGTGATGACGGGAAGGGATACAAATACGATTCAATTCCCGACGACGAAAAGCTTCAGGACTATGCACTAAAATATTTGCTTAAAGAAAGAGCAATTTCCAAGGTCGTTGTTGGCACGACCAAACCAGATCATGTAACCGACTTGTTGAAGGAGTGTGCAAGAGTGACAAAAGAAGACGAAGCTGAAACGAAAAAGTGAGGATGTACTGTTTCTTTGCAACCTAATCCTAGATAGCCCTGCCATGACTTCCTTTATCAGAAAAAATATTCTAGTAAAAGGAAGACTTCCGTTTAGAAAAAATGCCTCTGGTACCCGAGCATTGTCAATCGTGATATCTGACACTTCGACCTCATAAATAGCACCATTGTAATGAAGCAGAGAGTGCTCATAAAAAATAGAATGGACATAGTGTCGTTTCAGTCCTCTTTTGAAGTATTGATGCGAAGACCGAAACAAGATGGGGCGAGTCACAACTCTTCACTTCACTTCACTTCACTATATCTTGCTTAAGGAGATGGTGCTTCTTCTTTTACTTTGACTTTGCTGTCTTCAGACGAGGATTTGACTATGACTGGCGGTGCAGAGTCATCAACAGGTGGCTGGAAATCCTGAATGTAAATGCCAAGCTCTTCTTCTGCCAAACCTTTCACGGAGACAACTGCGAATTTACAGTGCCGGACCAATCTTGCAGCCGGCTTGATCGTTAGCGTTTTCTCCTCTCTCGTGGTATTTTCCTTGGATGATACAGCGCTGTCCATTTGATAATTTTTTACCATCCTCGACGGGGTATACGAAGCTCGAGCAGCTGTAGTATGGTCAAAGCTGGACGATGAAGAAGCAGCAAGCTCATTCTCCGTCATGCGATGCGTGTACTTGCGCTTCTTCTTTGGAGGCGAAAGGGAGGACCCGGTAGCGCTGTATTTCTTATCGTCTTCTGAAGACACATTTGTAGAGGAGAAACTTCGACGGTGACCGGCCATGATTCTTGGCGCTCCTTCTCTCAGAGCCTGGCAACATTTTTCATTCGCTTTCTGGTCACCGATTTCGTAATAAAGAACCCTCCCTCGAACCTGTGGGGCCTTTTGCAGAAATCGGCCGCCTTTCTCACGAATTGCGTGTACTACTTCAGCAGCTGGACGACAGGAAAAAAGAGACAAGCAACAAAATTGAGTCTGGACGAATGGAGCGTAGTGAAACGCCGCTGATTGACTTACCAACGCTAGGTTTATCCCTCTTCTTTGCCAGCAAATACTTTTCCTGGTATTGCTTAACTAATGAGCGAAATTCTTTGTTGCCGGCTACGACGAACATTGAAAAAAGAAAACAGGCGAGTCGATTGAATATCTTTGCGCGTACAAACTACAGAAGCAACAAAGAGGACAAAGACACAACGTACAATGGGAATTTGTGGCACCTCCTCTTCCAGAAAGCACATCCTGTGGCCGAATGTGCTCAATGTATTCAATTGGTGGACCGTACGGGTAATATCCAGGGGGAGGGGGGAGTCCGCCTGGCATCATGTGAGGAGGGTAGCCCACATACGGCACCGGTATACCCTTGGACGAACCACCTTGGGATTCAACAGAAGACGAATATCTAGCCGAGTGTGAAGAAGATGAAGAGTTCAGAATTGTTGTTTTTTTCTGCTTTCCATGACTTGCGGTGGGATCTGACTCGTTCGGTGGACGAAACACTGCTCGATCATAGGGAGATGGTGGTGGATGTCCAGGATGAGGAGGAGCGGGCTGATACATATAGGGGTGTGGCGGTGGAGAAGGATAATGACAGTTGGCTACTTCGTTTGCGTATGGAAAGTGACGGCTCATTGATGGTTGCTCTTTGCTTGGGGTGGTCATCGGCGTTTTCGAAAAGTTGTGGGTGTTGTATGGCTCGCTGTTCAAGTTTGATAAGTTTGATTAGAGAGCCTTTGACCATTGCGCCAACTCCTATTCAGAATATCTAAGGCCCGTCCTGAATACACATCTAACTATTTAGTAACGTCACCTATTAAATTTGTGAGACATTATTATTAATTTTTAATTATTATTTCTTGAGCGTGTAAACTCCCGTTCCGAAAAATTCGTTGCTGGGCGCAGACATGCTCGCTGAATGTTTTCAACGCAGAGCTTTCCAAAGCGTACTAGCTAGTCTAATACAGTAGTAGAGTATAGAAAGCTACTTTGTCGCAGCTGGCGCCATTGACGATAGTGGCATGTTGGTATTAGCAGTTGTCTCCAACAATAACTACTCGTTGTCTGCATCTTAGCATCGGAAAAAAATTCTTCTTGAATAACATGTGTGCGGCTCTTTAGCATGTCTAATATGAATCGATTGCGACGATGCCTATCAACAAGAGTACAAAACTTAGGCATTAGCTAGACTGGTTGAAATTGAAAAGTTCGCCTTCGTTCTATGCCAAACCATGCCGAAATGAAATCTATGATGACACGGATCATGGCCTGCCCGCGCAAGCAAAATTTCAAAATCCCTTGTCGGTCTTCATCTTTTTTCGCTGCATCTTTTCTGCTTGTCGTTCCTTTGCTTCGGTTATCAGCCCCTTCAAACTCCCCACCTCAGCTAGTCCCTTGATCATCGCCATGCACAGAGGCACATAATTATGTTTGGCACGTTGATTGTATTTTTTCCGCTCTGCTCGCTTGGCATCTTGTGCCGCCAGACTAGCTACAACTTCAGAATGCTCTGCTGCCTTGTCATTGTCATTTTCTAATTCTGCCAATTTTTTCTTCAACTCGATTCGCTGGTCCTGAACAACGGCCATGAGATTGAATTTAATCGCATTGGTGGCACTCATTCGCGCCTGAATGGCTTCTCGCGCTGCCGACAGCCAGCTGGTGTGTTCGTTTGCGTTGTAAGTTCCAGCAGGAACTGGGCCCTCTTGAAGTCCATCGAGTTCGTACACGGTTCCGTCCAATGGAATGTAGGCGACCTAATTATTGACGGAAGTTTGGCAAGAATGTTAAATAGAGTGCTTTCAATTCGCTTTCAGCGAAAAAGACTCATTGCTAGGACTCTCGTCTCATGTCCAGAAACCAGGAGACATCAACAACAATGGCTGTTAACTTACAAAATGGAATACGTCTTCATCTCCCGTAGGAAGATGAAAGCTGGATTCGTGCAAAAAGGCGTCCTTGCGAGAAAACTCATTGTGAGACTTTCGAATTTCTTCACTGGATCCAATGGCCTCACCCTTCAGAGAAGGAGGGAAGCTCTGAGTGAACGAGTGGAATTCCGAAAGTGTCGGCCCAAGTTGTTCAGGAGTCAAGCCAGCATTCAGTACCACACTCAAAATGGCTTGGGTGGCACAGGCATTAGTCACAGTCTGATGAGCAAAAAAGAGGTTGGGAGGAATGGCATCTTCGGCCAGGGGCTCCGCTTTTCCCAATGAGGGTGCTGGAGAAGGTTTTTCCCACTTGAAGAGAAAGATGAGACCGTAGATATTGCCGGTCGACTGTAGCTGTCCCAAGGTAGCTTCGTCCAAGCCTTTTTAAAACAACCAACATTATGATATTAGTCAGCCAAACAAAAATGAAATCAAAGACAAAAACAAACATTAAAATCATACAAACACGAAACTAACGTACTCCAGAGCTCTTCCAATTCAACATGCTTGCAGCCAATGTTTTCTAGAATCTCTGTAAAAATTCCTGGATCACTCTCAATTGTACTCCAGTCGTCTGCCATGTTATCTGTCTGCTGTACTCTAGCTAACTTCTGAAGGTTGAGGTTGCAGTTGCAGCCTGATATTGTTCCAATGCTGTCCACAATTGATAGTTGTGTTGTTGTCTTTTTGTACCGTTGATACTATCTTCGTTTTAAGTCATTCAGAGTAGTCTAGCTACTAGTACTAGTAGTAGTAGAGAGTAGTCTACAGGAATCTTTTTTCACGGACATACGGACGAACTCTCAGTTTGAACTTGGTCTGTCAGTGTTCCGGAAGGCAGTACTACTACTATCAAAAGTAGTAGCTAACACTAGCTACTACTAGCCTAGTTAATACTAGTAGCAGTAGCTAGGGTCTACTAGTCTAGAGTAGCTACAACGATTACACAACTCAACTACTACTAGTACTAGCTAGCTCGTCTTAGTAGCAACTCGAGTACGATTAGAGCAGGTAGTAGATTGGTGGGCTTGTAACTACTCGGAGTACGAAAAGTACTGCTGTAACATAAAATCTTTTTTTTTTGCATCCTCCTTTACCTTGCTTGCGTAAACTTTAGTGACGCATACATGGTGACCTGAAGAAACCAGCAGTCTACTGCATGTCCCGGTCAATTTTCTGAACTCGTCTTTCATTTTTAATTTCGCTTGACAGCAACATACATTCAAAGGGCAGCTCTCGTAGAGACGCGTGCTACTGTACCTTTGCCTTCCCCTCAAGACCTAGAAAAGAGCATGCGTTCCGGTGGCGAAATGTACTTGAATTTCAAACAGGCGAATGTATGATCAGAATTTAGTTCGTTTCGCGAGGCTCGCCCCACAAGAGCGTCTTTCAATATTTTTCACACATTACAATACTACGGATGACAGCCACCAGCATGAATGATGTCCGTGAAGGTAAGCGCAAGCGAGCTCTTACAGAACATGTTTTGATTCACAAGGAACACACATGCACATTCTTGAAGCATATCCAAGCAGTCAGAAGAAGGTACCATTGCCACAACTCCTGGCAGGTACGCCACCGCCGGATCCGGCTCTTGCCGCAAAATAGTGCTTGAAAGTAAGCAATACCATCAGCGGCTTGACGCGACGCTGAAGGGAAGCAAGAAGCCAGTGCTGTTCAGGAAGCCTTTGAACTCCTTAACGAAGAAAGAAGGAATTTGTCTATTTGTAACAGTATTCTTTTCAGGAAGTCGAACATGCTGATCAAAACAGCAAAGTGGAATAAGAGCGTTGACCAACTACTAGCTAGACAACTGTTTGCGACAGTTGCTTGCAACAACCTTGACATCAACTTGCCACTGCTACCACGTCAAGGGTGGAATATTATCGCAAACCAACTGTTATAATGATCTAATGTATCTGGAAGCATCAAACGGTTGCAGTGGTATGTACACAGTACACAGTACATACTACTCTACATATTTTTAGCACTCTGCTTCTAATTCGTTTTTTATTGTATTTTCAATCCCTTCGCACAAGCACTTTATTTGACAGAAAGCATCATGTTGCATTCTTCTTCCATAATGACTACTTCTTCTCCTACATCTATGCTTTGGTCATCAGTTCAAAGAACGCTCCGCCCATAAAGCCGGAGCTGCGCAAAGATTGAGCAGCGTCAAGTTCCTTGTAAGAGCCACTCAAAGCAAGAACTTGTTCATTCACTGGAATACCCGTCTTCCCCTCGACGGCCCTCTTGACTTCCAAAAAGCTTTCATCGACATCTTGACGAAACATCAAAGATCTCATACCGTAGTTTACAAAGACGGCTCGGACAATACCAGACAACTTCCTTTCATGGGTCTTTTGAAAGCCATCGAGGCTAAGGCTGGCGCTGGATGCGTTTGTGCTAGCGTAACTTTCTTCATCGAATTGGCTCATCTTGAAAATTCAATTCAAAGGACTAAAATTGCGTAATACTCTAAATTTGTCTTTTCCCTGTTTGTTGATATTGTAAGCCTTTTTTTTGACGCGATGTTTTATCTTGGTTTGGGAAATATCCAAGATAGAACGCTTGTAGCCTCCGGCGCGATTTAATTACAAAAGCCCCAAGAACATGAAATCGTGTGTTCGTTCAGCAATCATTGGTCACAAATGCCAAAATGAAATGCCTCATGTCAATCCTGTTTAGCGATAACAGTAAGAAAAATTACCATTCAATAATAAATCCTAATTTTGCAATCTTAGTCCTGCGGAGTAATTTCTAGCTAGCCCAGGCACAGCACCATTTGCTAAACACTACTCTACCTAATAGTTTTATGAATAAGCCAACCTATCGCTCTGATTGACCGTGCTGGTGATGCTCCAGAACCTTTGCCAAACACAAAAAACTGGACAAATTATGCTGGGTGTAGTCATTTCGCATCAACAACGAGTCAATTCCTTTGCGTATTCCTCCTAATACTCTTTGTGGATCGCGCAGGTACATGGCTAGCTCCGGGCCGTACTGGGCTTTCAATTGGTACCGGATGCTATTAGTGATGGTATCCAGAATCAGCGTAGCATCGCCCGATCGATTTTTCAGCAGAGTCAACTCATAAACGGCGCACAGTCCTTCGCTTTTCGTAGCGGTTGATGCGGCGGAAGATGACTCGTGATGGATCCCTACCCAATCTAGAACATCCAGGATATGATTGTTGTTGTTGTCATTATGTGAATCTTCCTTGTATTGACTAGCTGCCACCAACTGTACCGAGCGCGCGGCAAAGTCTAGAAGCCGCGGAGTCAAACGCATAGGGTCACATTTGTAGAGCTCTGCCAATCCATACAATAGCCAATGGTCGTCAACAAAGTCCTGGTCTGGCACATTCCAACTATCTTCCACAATATAGCGCGCAGCCGCCTGGGCGACCTGCAACCACTCGTTCTTTTGCTCGAGTCCCATTTCCCCCGTAACCGCGTAGAAGCGCGATAATGCAAAAGTTGCCTCACCTTGGTAATAACGCACGTAAAAAATTTCATCCAATTGGAATTCGGGATTGTATTGTATTTTTTGGACAAATGATCCATCGCTGTGTTGTGCTGCTTGTATGTAGTCTGCCAAATCCCCCGCGACTTGCATATAATAGTCGTTTTGATTTTTGCGCTCGTTGTTGCTCATAGTACGAGATACTGACATAAACTCGGAAAGTGCTAATAGAGAAAGAGCATTGCACCCCAGCTTGGCAACTCGCGAATGGTCCGAATTCGTTTCAACAATGCATCTCCGAGTCTGGTAAATAGCATGCTCGCCCTCATTGTCGTTGCTGTACGGCAATCGACAGCGTTCTAAATGCTCCTTTAAAAGCCAATTTAACGCTAGCTGTATCTTATCACGCAAGTTAGGATCTTGCGTTCTTCGTAAGAGACACGCCATGGCGTAGAGGGTGCCTGCGTGTCTCGTTAGGTTGTACGAGTCGGCCTCTTGGTCCGACCGAGGATTGTACATGTAAACCATCTTCCCATCCGACTTAATAGACCTAGCAAGGTAGTCACCGGCAGCCTTGGATGCTTGTATCAAGACTTCCGAAGTAATATCTTCTCTTTCAAAGAGCCGATGACCGTGGTAGACTGGCACAAACAAAGGATCTGTTTCGTCCAAATCTATAAAATAGGACGTTGTTTGAAACAGGTGTAATCCGCGCTTCCAAATGGAATCCTCGACATTGCGGTGTTTTAAAACAGCTTTCCAACCATTATTAACTGGATGGATGTCGTTGCTGACAATTAATTGTTGTTCCAAAGCAAAGCCTAAAATATTGTCGAATCGGATGCGATCTTGCTTTTCGTCCATGATATTCTGAGTCATGACTTGTTCGGGTAATAAAGCAACTCCTTCCTCCCAATCTAACGCCAAACCGTAGAACCACTTCGGTCCTCTTCCCAATTGTTGTTGCATAGACTGAGCAAAATCAAAGGATTTCACGGTTTCGACCCGATTCACCACATCCACTTTGATCCAACAAATACTACGTTTGTTGTTATTACGGGACTTGGCGGAAATCTGTTGCAGAGCCATTTGGTAAGCATCATAATTGGAATCGAGAGATGTCCCCATTTCAACATGAGTTTTGCTTCCATCACTGATGGAAACAAAAGTAACGTATTTAGAATTAATGGTAATTCCAGCAGTCTCACCAAGTAAATCTTGTAGTTGTTGCTCCGATTCTGATAAGGTTCGACGCCAAGCCAAAGAAGCATGGTAGGGGTGTTCCCACCAGGAATTGTACTCCATTGCCAGCAATATACTACCAAGACAGACCAGTATGAAAATGGAACCATACAGTAGGAGAATGGTTTTCTGTCGGCTCGTCGATGACGATGATGGTGTTCTTCGTCGACGTCGTCGCGGAAAGACAGGTGCATCGCTCGAACCAGTGATGGGTTGGGAGGACGCAACAGCGATGGAGGAGGGTACCTCCAATAGTGCGGAAGATGGTATCCGTCGTCTCATCATGTTGATGCAAGATGGAACTTTTTCATTCGTTTTTCCATCATCACGAGCGATGCGGGAGCTTCTCTTGCTTGCGATGGATTTTTGATTTTTCAGGTCGACAAATTTGTTCAATCATGCATAGATTCACAATGACGTTTATTTCATGATTCAATATTAGTCGCTTTACTTGTTTTGACAGCAGATATTATTTTGCACCGGCTCGCCTCTACTTAAGAATCATAGAGAGTGGTAGTCAACTACTAGCTACTAGCTAGCTAGTAGTAGAGCGAGTAGTAGTCTAGATCACTGAAAACAACCGCAACGGCATCAAACGTCGTTGGATACATACTGAAAATTCATTCGTCTGAAAGATTCTCGCCACCGACACAACCTCAGTCTACTATATAATTGTACAACAATGGCAGATCCACCGATCGATGAGAAGGAAAAGAAGCGTCGCAAGCAAGCCAAGAAAATGGGCAAAATCTTGGCCGTGGCTTGGAGTTTCCAGGGCGGCAACAGCCATTTTCAAGAAGCGCACGGAGTGACCTCTCCCAAGGGCGATGTGTTGGACCTCAGTACAATTGGACAGAAATTGGACGAAAACCAATACAAATTAGGTAGGCATGGGTGGGAAGACTTTGCCCGAGATCTGGGTGGTGTGTACAATCGACACATTCATCGGTACGTTTTTAATAGGAATTTGAATTTCTGTGCCTTCTTTTTTCTGACTTTGGTTTGATCCACAATAATAATCACTCTCACAACTTCACTCTTTTTTATTCTTTCCTATTAAAAATAGAAAAACAAAACATACAACAACAGCCACAGTACACCTGAAAGAAGTTAAGGACATGTTGGCTCGGAAAGATCCTTCTTTGGCGGAACTGGCACAAACCTTTGTTCCTGCCGAAGAAACCAGCAGGAAACGCAAGGCTTCCGAAGATGCCGATTCATCTCGTATCGTTCGTAAGAAATCTTCCAACAGAGGCTCCGCTGAAAGCAACAACAATAATAACAACAACGACACGGAAGACTTGACCCTCAAAGAACGAGAAGTACGAGCCATGGACCTTTTGCGAGATTTTATTGTGGAAAATGGAGGATCCAAGGAACAAGTGGCCGGATTTCGATCCAGAGTGACACGCAAACCTTCCGATCGACGTTTCGATACAACTTACTATAATGAAGGTGGACGAAGATTTCGGAGCATGCTCGACGTAGGACGATTCTTTGGTCTCGTTATGGACAGGGCTCCCAAACGCAAAGCTTCCTTTCGAAGAGCCAAACCCAAAACGTCCAATCAAAAGGAAACCGAAAAGAAAAAATTACGCAAGGAACTGGAACGATTGCGCAAGGCACACCAGCGTGCGACGAAAACGTTGGATGACTTTGTCAATGATCAGAAGGAATCTCGGTATCCCATGGAGGATTTGGAGCTGATGGCCGAAGAACAAATGAATCGCGCCAACGTCAACAATCCGCAGAATCAACTGGTCGTCGTGACACCCTCGACGTGTGCGGCGGCACGAATTCCCGATTTTCAAGGCTTTCCGGGTGTTCCCCAGTACTGTGTCCCGGATCTGTTAATGACCTGGGATTTTTTGTGTACCTTTCACAAGACGCTCAACTTGGAACAAATTTCGTTGGATGATTTTGCCTGTGCCTTGACGTACACCCCGCCCGACGGAGCAGGCGGAGACGATATTCAAGCACCTCCGGTGTATTTGGCCGAAGCACATTTAGGACTTTTAAAGCTGCTGGTGAGCGACAAACAAAGTGATGATTGTAAGTCCCGTTTTTTCTCTCCTCCTCTCCTCTTTTGTTTGTGCTTTTCAAAGTTAAATTCTTCGGCTCATTTAAAATTTCGAACATAAATCGATCAGGGTGGTGGTCGATTTTGGAGACCCAAGAAACAGAAAATCCGAATGCTAAAATGTTGGCGGTAGAAGAAAAGGAGGGCGGAGGCGAAGAAGATGTAGCCGTCATCAAGGTAGATCTAAATGCTCTCTTGTCGGAAGAAGAAGATCCACTCATCACCAACAGCTGGCTGACTAGCCTGGAATCCGTCAACAATATGAATGCGACAGACGTCGAGACCATTAAGAATACTATCAAAACTGCATTGGCGGTCGTCGCGAATAAATGGGTAGCAGCGTACATGCGCAAGGCATTAAAGTTTCTCAAGCGAAAAGATGCTGCGTCTACTAAGAATGCCGTGGCTTGGCTGCTCAAAAAGGTAAAAGAAGCTCGACCAGATTTGAATAGCCGAAGCATGCGGGAAAGCAAAATGGCCGAAATCCGAAAGAAAGTCGTGGACGAAGGACAACAGCAAATGCAAAAGCTCAGCAGTTCGGCTCCTACTGTCAAAGACGAAGATCTTGTTTCGGACGTCGAAGAGTCTGACGACGAAGACAGCGACGATTCGGACGATGAAGAAATGGGGTCGTCAGAAAAAATATCTAGCCAGTCCGACTTAGACACCAAAGACGAGACAGAGCTCCCAGCTTTTGCCATTCCACCGCGACCACCGCCAACACTTGTGGATTTACTGTTACCACCTACCAAGCCAACTGACAAATCTGAATTTGTAAACGCTTTCACGTGGCCGCAGTTGTCCGCTGCGGCTGCTTGCCGGGTATTGCACCGCTTTAAGCGCATTAGAAACGAAGTGGACGACAGCTTGCGTGTTGTTCGTGAACTCCCACCGATCACTGTATCCGAGCGGCATGAGCGCGAGATTGCGTCAGCTTCTCGGGCTTTCACAGAGTGTCTTGCACCAATTGACAACGTTAATCCCGGTGAAGCGGCGGTGAAGTACCTATGCTTTGGCGGCGATTATCTTGACTTGACGCCTGTCCAGAGGCTCTGCATTCTGCGCATTTTGATTGAGGCAGCTTATGATACCTTCCGAGTCCAGGATGTAGTGGATGGCAATTTCAAACAGCGGATCAATGCCTCCAAGACTGTAGAAGCCGAAGAGCGAAAGGCAAAGCGCGAGGAAAAGGAGAAGAAGGCTGCCGCAGAAGCTGCGGCTCGCGAACAGCTGGCGGCTGAAGCCCGCGACAAATTCATTGAAGATAAAAGGGAAGAAATCAGAAAGATTAATCCAAGCGAGTATACGAATGAATTCATGGACTCGTTGACAGACGAAGATATCATTGAATTCGACGATGATATTAAATCTGACTTTGAAGCACTCCCGACTCCTGAGAGCTTTAGCAAAATTGAAGTGAACAAAATGGTTGTCCAAATGCAAGAGGCCGCCGCCTTTGATACGCATTCGTTAAAGGCCCTTACGATGGACGAATTGCTTCAGAAGGAAATGGAGGACTTGAAGAGTATGGAAGAAGAACTTGCGACGTTCGGCAGCAAAGTTGAACAGCTGGATTCTGGTTTAGACCGAGAAACATCACGGTCCATCGAGCGTTTGAAAAGGAACATTGACAAGGCCAAAGAAGCGGCTCTGATTCTTCCCAATGAGCGCGAAGTTGCCATTTTGATCCTCCGTGACGCAATTGCTGATGGTACCATAAAGGTCTTGAAGGGAGCCCTGAGAGAAGCCAAGGCTGCTAAGTTGTCTGGTGAAGACGAAAGTACCGGCGGGATGTGGGCACTGGATCTCATGCGCGACGCTGCGTTGGAGCTCGAAAACGCCAAGCAACACAAGCGCGTGACAGATGCCCGCAAGGAGCTGGTGGCAAAGCGCAACAAATGTTTCATTCGAAACACGCCTCTGGGGTTGGACCGATTCCGTAATCGTTTTTGGCATTTCGACCAAGATGATCACAGCCATTTCTGGGTCGAGACGGCCTTGGTTGTCAAGGGAGAAGGCCCCCCAGCCGAAGTGCCAATAGGATATCTCGATTTGCAACAACCAGTCTCCTCTATCTTTATTGGCGCTCGAGATGAGGAGGGAGATCTGGTGGGAAAGAATGATCCCGAGCAGTTCCGTCATTTTGCTAGACAGGAGTATCATTCGTCTGCACTTGAACCTCGCCTGGCAAAGAAGAGTTGGGGCTGCCATGCCACAGAGAAATCTCTCCGAACGTTGATCAAAGATCTGGACAGCAGAGGTGTCCGCGAGACGGAGCTGAAATCCAATTTAAAGGAGGCTCTTGAAGAAAATGTCGGAATGAACGAAAAGATGGATACCTCACAGGAACAAAAGGACTTAAAGACGAGCGGAGGCGAAGCCATTTTCAAAAAACTCAAAGAAGAGGAACGACAAGCGCCTCGAGAAAACATCGCGATGGAGACGCTCGACAAAATTGATTCTTGTGTCGGCGCGAGCGTCCGCGTTAGAATCCCTATCGAGGGCACGAAGGAAAAGGAAAAGGCTAGATACGAAAATGGAAAGATTGCTGGCTTTAAATCCTACCTAGAAAATGTTGGAGAGGAACGTGACGAGGATGATATGGACGAGGGAAGCGACGCCGAGGAAAAAGTCGCGGAGACTTACAAATGGCAAGCCGCCACAGATCGAGGAGGCATTCACTGGCTATCAAGTGCGGAGCTTATGGAAAGTCTGTGCCGATATGAAAAATGGAGTACCAACGAAAAGGGCTATTTTGAGTTCGACTCTGCCTATCTTGCCTACCGCAACTCATTGGGTCGACACTGTGGCAAAGCGGCTGACGCCCCTTATTCCAGCAGCCCCATGTTCTTTGCGCGAATGATGGTCCGGCGCGAGCAAGAGCTCTACTCGAAGCTTAAGATTAGAAATTACGACAATAACTGGGGCGGTAAATCAGGGGCTCGGGCAGTCTGGACCAATTCTATGAAGGACTATGCTTTTGATTTCAAAGCTGTTCAAGAAGGTCTACTAACTCTGGAAAGCGCATTTCACGAGCTCATGGGAGGCACTCCCAACGAAGAGGTTAAGACTACGGGGAAAGAGATTCTCGAGAATCCAGCTACGAGAGATGACGTTGAGCTCGAATCGCTGGGCAACAAGAATATCAACGGCCTCTGGAATTCTGACGAAAGTCGTGCCGTCTTTTACGAGATCGTCAGAAGTAAGTTGTCGTTGTCCCAGCTTTTGTCTAAGTTTGTGGATTTTGCTCTTGAATGATGTAAGCTCACAAGATTTTCAAACTTAATATCATGTCCTAGACTGCAAGACAACCGGGTTCCTCGGCCTAGCCTTTGACTTGCTCTGTCGAAATACAATGGCATATCTGAAGGCGCACAATCTGCTGAATATTCAAGCGGAGCCAGTGTACATCAGGGATCGGCCTGTTCGAGCTACAAGACGAATGAATGCATGGTAAGTTACGGCAGTCGCATTTGTCAGCTCCAATATTTTTGCTTCGCCTTTTCTCTTTCTCACCTAAACGGAACCTCACATCTCAGGCAACAAGCAAACGCTGAAATTGATTACTATGAGTCGGACTAGAGTTGCTCTCAGGAGTCGTTATCATCTACCAGTACGACAAGCTTAGCGGCAAACTTTTCGGGCTATAAATAAAATAATAATAATAAACAACTCCTTTGTTATCACATTATTCTACTTCCTCACCGATTGTAAAAATTTAGAGGATCCTCCAATCTTTGAAACAAGCTCTGCATTGGGAGTATTGTCTTTGTAGGCTACAACAGTTGGGACAGAAAACTGCGCGGAAAAAGAACGAACAAATCCAAGTGAGCTTTTTGAAGTTGTCGTTCAAGCAACTACTAGCTGGTAATCATTCGACTGCAACAATTCTTACCTCTTTCAGAGCGTGAGCAACGCTCATGACTCCCATGGCTGAGCTACGTCGGCCAGAGAAGGGCAGGGTGTCTGGGGATCGACCGCTATGACATTGATAAAAACAAGATTGTTTAGTGTTTTTGCGCGTTTAAACAACACGAATAGTTCCATACAAGCAAAGCACCTACCATTGGCTGTTCAAGTTGATTTTGCCAAAGACGGACGAAAATCGATCAATAACAGTCGCCGAAGTCTCAGCGTCCACATCTGTGAAGAGACTAACTTGCTGTGCACTCCAGCCGCTCTGGCCATATTGCAGCACAGTTTCGATGTCATCGTAGGGCGCAATGGGAATGACCGGTCCGAATTGTTCTTCGTGGTAAATTTTCATATCAGATGTGACAGGATACAAAACCGCCGGGTTCATGAGAGTCGATTCGGGACCACCAACAAGTTGTCCTCCATTCTTATTGATGACTTTTGCTCCGTTCTCCACAGCATCAGCAATCAATTCTTGCATATATTGAACGCGTTTGGAATTGGGAAGTGGTGTTACCTTGGACAAATTCCCATCAGATTGCTCCCAAGGCAAGCCAACCGAAAGCGCTTCTACTTTTTCTACCAATGCCTTTGCAAAGACGTCGGCATATTCGGTTGGCACCATGAGCAATTTAAGTGCGGTGCACCGTTGGCCATTGAAACTGAGCGTGCCGGTAATGGTTTCCGTCAAGGCTGTTTCCAAGGGTTGTTTGTTTTTGCTCGTAAAGAGATCTGACAGGTAAATGGCCATGTTGTTGGCTTCGAGTTGCAAAAATACCTTGAGGCGGTGTGGATTGGGGTGCTGTTTGATGAGATCGTCGGCAGCTTTGGATCCACCAATAAATGCTAAACCATCGATATCGCCAGTGGCCATGATGGGCGGCATTGTGGATCGACCCGATCCCGAAATGAAATGGATGGTTCCTTCTGGTAGAGTGTTAAAGGCCTCCACTGAGAGCAACAATAGGATACGTACAAGTTTGAGTGGTGAGATTTTCACTGCAGTGAATTTATACTACCGTCGCCAAACACAGTTTGTTGCTTCCTTCGCACACACACACACAAGACGATATGACGTTAAATGACATTACATGACTTACTGGTCAAAAAATGGACCAAACCTCCAATCGTGGGAATTTTGAGGAGAACAATATTTCCCATGAGCAGAGCCGGAATAATGGTGGCATAGGTTTCGTTGAGAGGATAATTGTAGGGACCCAACGCCAAAATAATTCCAATAGCGGCCCGTCGCACAAATGCTTTGGTCGATCCTACGGTTTGCCATTCACCCGTATATTCAGGATCCGTACGAATCACTTCAATGACCTGTATGCCAGTTAGTTGCATGAAAGATAAACAAAAGCGGATTGGGTATTATTTATTTTAGCACGTACAACAACCACAAGGATCCCAAACATTGCCGATGCAAGTTAGAGGAATTCCAGCAAGTGCAAGATTAATCCACTCATCACATCACATTACGTTCCATCACATCATTTACGGTACCGTACGGTACGATACGGTACGTACCTTTTTGCAAAATTCAATGGTACGATCAAATTCCGATGTTGCATCGTTCATGTTCTTACCAATTTCCCACATCAATACATTGATAATAGCCGAGCGTTGTTTTTGTAGTGTTTCCAAGAATTTCTCAATGGCAGTAATCCGTTCTTGAAGTGACATTTGAGGCCACACACCATTGCCGTGTGCCCATGCTTCTCGAGCCTTTGCCAATACTTGCAATGATGTTTCCGTGGAAAATTGTGGCATGGTACCAATTTCTGTGGGTTTATATTCAGGAGTAGCACCGGCAGAAACATCACTACTAGTAGTAGTAGCGGCTGTACTAGCAATACAACATCCCAATACAGTTTTGGTAGGAATGGAAGAATCTTTTGGAGTCAAAAAGTCGGAACCATCAATAGTAGGAGGGATACCCAATGGTGTGCACGTATCACTGCTGGTGCTGCTGGTGGTGTCTTGAAATGTTTCGAGACAGACAGCATCACGTCCTGTCGCTGCTTCAGCAAACACTACTACATTGCCAGCAGCAACGGCTGCTACCGTAGCAACAAACAAGCGATAACAAAACTTCATGACAGTAGTATTGTTGTAGAGTAACACTATTATAATACGATATCTGGATGCTTATTATTAATAGTAGTTGTTGTAGACTAGTGGATTGTGGATTCGTAGAATCTATGTTGTTTGGTTTGGCACAAGATGCAGATGTCATTCGTTGCAAGAAGAAAAGAAGAAAAAAACCTCCGATTGATGACGTGTTGAACAAATCTGCGTTCAAGTGTTTTTTGAGCGTGTTCACTGAACAAAAAAATTGTGCCTCTCCACTCTCCTCCTCATAATCAATCTGTGATGCTTGCTTGCTACAGTACCTGGTACTACTGGCTGGCTGTATGCTAATACTACAGTATGGTACCAGTCTGAATTGTTGTTGTCTTCGGGCCTTGAAAAAGAAGAAGTAATCACAACAACAAACATACAAACAATAAAATCAATCAATCAATCAATCATTCAATCAATCAAACATGGCAGATAGTGATAGTGGTAGCGGTGGTGACGATGATGACCTATTTGCCGATAGTGACGATACAGCCGAACTTATGGCATCTGGTGGTCAACCGGAAACAAAACCAGCAGCAACCAAAAAGAAAGCTCCTGCTGCGGCAACAGCAACCGCCAAACGCAAGCGCAATAATAACACTTCCAAAAATAGTATTCCGGATGCTGACAATGGAAATGATGATGATTCGGATGATGATGATGATAAAGGTTTGTTCGATTCGGATGATGATGATGATGAAGCTGGTAAAAAGCCGGCAGCAAAAAAGAAAAAAATTATGGAAAAGAAGCCCATCATGTCTAAACGTGAACGTATGGAAGCTCTGCAAAAAAAGAAACGAGCGGCTAATAATAATAATAATAATAATAATAACGACAGCAGTGATAAACAACAATCCATGGTAGATGGTGTTCCCAAAGATCGTACCAAAAAGTCCAAATCAGAAGGCGGTGGTAATAACAATAACAATGGTGCTGACGATGCTTCCGAAGATAGTTACGATTCACGAGAATTTCAACTCAATGACGACGATCGAAATTTTATTGATACCGAAGGTGATGATGCTGATGCACTCAATGAATTGTACAGCGAGCAGCACTTTGATGATGTTCGTGGAGAAGCCGAAGAAGATCGCGGCTCCAGCAAGAAAAAGAAGGGAGGCGGCCGCAGTGGTGGTAGCACCAGTCGTGGTGAGAAACTAAATCCCGAAGCCGATCTCGACAACCCCATCATGGCAGCCGTACACAAAATGAAAAAGAAGAAACGTGAAGCTCGAAAGGCCACCGATGTCGAAGAGGAAGCTAAAATGTTCATGGACAAGATGGAATCGGCAGCTGAACAGGATGAATTGGCCGTCAAGGAACGACGTCCGGCCACCAAGAAATTATCCATGATTAACGAGGTTATGGAAATATTTATGAAGCGTGATATGACCCGGATCTTGTTGGATTTGGATGTTTTGAGCATTTGCAAGCGCTGGATTCAACCCTTGCCCAATGGACAGTTGGGCAATGTCACGGTACGTCAAAGAATGCTGGACAGCATTTCGAAAATGACGGGAGAATTCGGCATTACGCCCACTGATCTCAAGCGATCGGAATTTGGCAAAGTCGTTATGAGTTTGTACATGCACAAGTCCGAAACGCCCGCCATGAAACGCCAGTTAAAGGCTCTCATTGAACAGTGGAGTCGACCCATTTTCCAAAAGTCGGGCAACATGCGAGATTTGGAACGCGTCGAACGTGATCGTGGTCACTCTGGAATAGCTGGCATGCACAAGGCCCAAAAGCAAATCACCAAGGCACAGGACGAATTGACCAAAACACCAGTCGCGCAAGGTGGTCGTGGCAAGGATTTTGAATCCGTCATTAAGAATGGCAAAGCCAAAGGTGGAGGTTCGGGTCTTCAACGCGTGCGTGTCCCCTACAGCAAGGGATTTCAGTATTCTGTCCGTCCCGAAAGCAGGGATAGGAAGGAAGCTCCCGAGAAGGGTGGTGCTGGTGGCGGTAGTCGCGGAGAGGGAGGAGTGCGTGATAATTTAAAGAAGCGCATGATGGAAAAGGGCCGCGCCGTGTCGAAAAATCAACGCAGTGCCAATATTAGTATTGAAGGAAGAGTAACTAAGGGTTAAAACTTGACAAACACTATGGCAATGGAAGAAAAGGATAGCTCGTGTGGATGGCGGGAAGCATGGGTGACACCAAAGGCATTAAAACTAAACAGGAACGTGGATATGCATAGCTCACACCTGTCCAAGCGCAAATAAAAAACTAACACATTGAACACTACAATTGGATAACTTTCTTCTGGCGTTGTTCCTAGCTAGCTAGAGTAGTAGTAGTAAGTATGGAGTGCTTATAACTACGAGTAGTAGGTTAAAAAAATGGTAGTCTCGTCTTCGTTTAGTCGTTAATTTTTTAGTGCCAATATCAGTCTTTGGTTCATCCTCTCGAGCAACAGCGTCGCATCCCTTGTCTTTATTCTTATTATTATTTGCGACACGTTTCGTAGTTGGCATCGAACCAGTCGCACGATTTTTGAATACCATCTTCCATGGAAGTGAATTTATAATCGGGTCTCAAACCACGAAGTTTCTTGTTGCAGGCCGTCTTTTTGAATTGTCCATCGGCTTTCGAGGTATCAAAAATGACTTCTCCTTCAAATTTCATGGCCTTGGCAACCGCAAGCGCTACATCCTTGATGCTAACTTCTTCCTTCTCGTCGACACTGAGAGTAATGGGCGTCGGATCGTGATATTCACGCATAACCCAAACCGTCAGTTCGGCCAGATCCTGTTTTTTTTTGTAGGAATTTGGGTAAACATGACACTGTTAGTTGAAACATAACATAATATATTATTATAATAGTCATCATCGTGGCGACCAAAAAAAAGCAACAGATTTGCAAATTCAACAGCAATCTACAACCCACACAGACCAAACCAAACCAGAAAAACCAATACAATAGAGTCATACAGCACTACCAAGCACCAAGCACTACTACCCACGTACCCTGGAATAAATGAATTGTCGCAGGGGCGTTCCACTTCCCCAAATAGTAAAGGGCGTGTTGTCCTTCTTGGCATTGTAACACTTGTGAATCAATCCTGGAATGACGTGTCCATTTTGAATGTTAAAGTTGTCGTGGGGGCCGTAAATGTTGGTAGGAATGATGCTGGTAAAGTTGCAATTGTATTCCTCGGCGTAGGCACGGTTCATCGTATCGATCAACCGTTTGGCGTAGGCGTATCCTTCGTTACTGGAATGTGGTGGTCCATCGTGCAACATGGTCTCGTCGATGGGATAGGTTGTCTTGTCGGGGAAGATACAGGTACTGAGAAAGGAGACCAGTTTTTGGACCTTGTAAATGCGGCAGCACTCCATAATGTTGTCATTGATGAGAATATTCTCGCGAAAGAATTCGACCTTTTGGCTCATGTTGGCAAACAAACCTCCGACCTTGGCAGCCAAGTGGATCACGTGAGTGGGCTTCTTCGTTTCGAAAATGGCTTCGGTGGCTTTTCGATCGCGCAAATCACCGTCCTTGGACGAGAGGAAGATCCACTCCTCCCCGTCCTTGGCACCCGTCTCTTCAATGTAATCCCTAATGGCAGCTCCGACCAAACCAGATCCTCCCGTCACCATGACGACCATTTTTTCGTTGTCTTTGCTCATGACTTGACAAAAAAATAATAAAAAAGTGTGTATGTGTGTGTGTGTGTATGTGTATGTGAGTTTTAATCACTTTTGATATTTGATTGAAGTAGACGAGTAAAGCAATTTGGTAGTTGTGTTCGTCTGTTTGTCTGAGGCCTGAGGGCAGCAGCAGAGTACGAATCCACCAAACAACGGTACCGCTTCTCACTTCTCATCATCACACAGCAAACGTGCCAATTGTTTTCAAGGTCATAAATAATTATTTGGCTTCAAGAAGCATTATTTATTTCACTACCAGCTAGCTAGTAGCTAGTCTAGTCTACTACTAGTACAACGTATTCGAATCATGTGTAATTGGTCGCACTATGTCTCCATCAAGTTTTCGTAGACGGAATACTTGGGTGGACACGGCAGAGTTTCGAAAAGATAGAGTAATAATCATCACGGTAGACTCTACTAGTCTAGTAGCTACTGGAGTACAGTAGCTAGTAGGAGGCAGGCAGTATTAGTAGTCTACTACAGCACTATTAGTAGTACCAGCTAGTAGTCTACTAGTCTAGAGTCTACTCGATTAATATCTCATGCACACCAGCGAGTAATAAGAGTCTCTCTCACCCCAACAACAATATAACAATACTAGCAACTATCATAGAACACATACATGTAAGACACAACAAAAGATAACAACTTAAAATAATACACGATATTGCATAATAAGAAGGCAAACACGCACCAACTAGAGTACTTACAAAACACCGCTCGACGTTGCATTATTCAACACAGCCAAGCTAGCTAGCTAGCTCGTAAGCTAGCTGGCAAATAAAATAAAAACTCGCACACAAACACACACACACACACACACACACACCTTGACACACAAACGCAAAACACAAGCAATATGGATCCGTGTGGTAGTTTGTTACCAATGACCAATTTCTTATCATCACTGGGAGGAAGTTATAATACCAAAAAACCTTCCGAACAAGAATTACCGCCCCGGGAAATTGCTATCAAAATTGTTGTTCTGGGAGAAAGTGGAAGTGGTAAGACGAGTCTCTCGCGAAGATTCTGTCGCAACGAATTTTCTCTTTCTCCAGATTCTACCGTAGGGTTGGCCTATTTTGAAACCTCACTCATGTACCAAGAAGGAAGCGAAAAAGTAGCAGCAACAGAAGCAGCTGATGAAGGAGCAACAAAAACACCAACACCAGCAGAAAACACAACATCTACAACCACCAACACAACCGCAACAACAACAACAACATCATCAAAATCACAACGAAGAACCAAGGTAACCTTTCGCATTTGGGATACTGCTGGTTAAGAAAAATATCATGCACTCAGTTCCATGTACTACCGAGGAGCAGCGGCAGCTATACTCGTATTCGATTTGTCCCAGGCGTACACGTTTGAAACAATGCAGAGCTGGGTGGAAGAATTAAAGGATAAAGGACCACCCGATATAGTATTGGTAGTGTGTGGGAACAAGGCCGATCTAGAGCGTTTGTTTGGGGAACGACAGGTATCTCGAGAAAGGGCCGAAGAATTTGCTAATCGAATGGGAGCGGCCTACGTGGAAACATCGGCACGAGATAATAGTAACGTTCAACAAGTCTTCGAATACATTGCGCAAAAGATTGTGGGTGATTCTGAAAAGATGGAACTGATTGAACAAAAAGCCAGCGAAGAAGCTGACGATGCTACGGTGGATTTAGGTGCTACCGCGAGTCCCAGAGATCCAGCTGCCTGTTGTGGACCATGATGGTGATGATGATGCTGGTAATGATGGCGCCACGCGTTGGATTTTTTTTTTTTCAAAGAAAAAATTACTGCAGTAGTTAGTAGAGAAACAAGGACAGGAAAACTACGTGCACTCATCACTGTTGGACAGTTTTTTTTGGTACACAGTAGTTCAGTCCCCAATTCATTCCGGTCCAGCCCAGTCCAGGCCACCGTTCCTATCAAAGTACAGTATCAAGCTACTAGTACACTACATCGCTATTCCTTTCCTTGACCCAAACGGACTTTGTGCATCCGTCGTGGTGTGCACCAAACATTGGTCGTGCAAAAGTTGTGGTATTCTCGGCTAAAAATGACAATTTGATCCTCGGTGGTAGAAAATGGCAATCTAATCGAGCTACTGCTGGCTAAGATCAGATAAAAATGCAGCAGTCGAGTGCTACAGTACTAGGTTACGAAAGTAGAGTACTGTACAGTACAATAGAAAAAAGTTGGCTGCATGGCTCTAAGGAACATAATAATATATTTTGCTACGATAGAATAGGACACAAAACACGAAGGGTACGCCGAAAAACAAGCAAATGGCCTTTTCCTTTATGAAAAACTGCTCCAATGGAAGTATACTCTTCTGTTGCTGATGTTTCGGTAGTAATACCAACGGACCGATCAAGGTTGTCTGTCGTATCGCATCACGCCATGGCTGTTGTCGTATGTAAAGATGATGGTTTGTTGTGGTTTGATAGATGAATAAATAATGTTCTTTGGTCATTATTGTCTTAATCGATCTCCTTTAACGACCCAGTGCGGCAACGGGAAATGTGCAGGCATTGGATTGAATGATTCCTACAATGATACCAAAGATACCCAAAGCAGAAGCAAAGATCTCTACAATCAAAATCTTGACAAACAGGGATGCATCCTGTGCATCGGCAATTGCGCAACTGGATCCAGCAATACCGACGGAAATTCCTGAAGCAATGTTGGTAAGTCCGACCGAAAGACCGGCAGAAAACATGCCGTATCCAGCATAGTAGTATCCGGGATAGTCCCAGCCTTCTTCTAGGTAGTAGTCGGGGTTTTCTGGTTCCTTGATTTTGTTTGAGAGAATAATGGCCATAATGACTCCGTAAATAGCCGTCGCTTCACAGAAAATAACACTATGTGTGTGTGTACGCCGTAAGAGGATGGATTGGTGAGCAGAGATATCATACAGTTCGATTATTTGTAAAGTACACTGCTTATCTCTGAACGAACTCCTACAGGTAAAATACACTACAATAACAACCAGAACCTACCTAATCAAATTCTTTGATCGAATTCGTGGTGCCTTGACGGCAGCACCGACCAAACTGGATCCTGTCAACCAAATACCCCAGGCGGCTCCTACAACCGAAAGTCCAAGGCCAAAGGCAACACCGAAGTTGGCGTAACCGTAGGGAGACATGTGCGACAGCACTTCGCCCCAACCTTGATTACAGTATACAGATGAACATGTTGCACTGCTGTCACTCATGATGGTTTGCGATGTACTACTACAAGTAAGATGATAATGTTATAACAATTGTAGAGCTGGTGGTGATGATGATGATTGATGATGAACAGAAGATAGCAAAACTCTCGTCTTTCATCTTCTCATCACTACAGACAGCAGACAGCCGAGCCGAGAGCCGTGTGTTGGTCACGAAACAGTAGTAGATTTGAGATTCGAGTTGGTCCGGTGAATGCTCTTTCTTCAGGTATGGAGAAAATTGGGTCGCCAATGCGGCCGACTCTCAGAACCTTTCTAAATAAAAGGATGAGCTAAAACGTTTTCGTAGGTTGGCGCGCTTAGGATAGAGTCTAGGTTAATACCTTGGAAGAGCACAATGTAAAAAGCTTTTTGGGTTTGCTCTCGGCTAAAGTACGAGTACCTACAGTAGTAGTAGCTAGCACTCTACTAGTCTACTCGAGTAGAGTACTACACTGTAGCTATCAATGCGTACATAGCTACAATGCTAAGAAAAGATGAAATTGTCTACAACCGCAATGGATATCTCTGCCTTTTCCTTCTCAGCAAATCTTGCTTCATCTCTTGTGTTTGATTGCCAAGCACACGTAAAGAAGAACCCACCCTACCCTCGCTTCACCACCAGCCAGCAAGTTTACCTGGCTGCTGAAGGTAGTAACAATCTATCGAAACACACAGATGCACAGAGATACCGCGCTTCGATCAAGCTAGGCAGTCACATCCAGAATACATCCAGCAGCTGGTTCTTTACAGTACCTACTGTTGACGACAAAGAGAGATTGTTATTATTATGAGAAGAATGTTATGATGTTTCGTTCATGGATATTAGTAGACTACTACCTGGTACCACTCAGTGCTACAAACAGTTACTCTACATAATAATACCACTACCGTAGTAGTCTGGAGTTAATGTACGAGTACCGTAGTATTATGTTGGGCGCCAGCGTGCAAGAAGCTGTTACCACGAGCCAGGTAGTACCAGGTACCACTTCCGAATTGAGCACATGCGCGACGTTTTCATGACGATCCCATTCAACTCACTGCTTTATTATTATTGTTGTCTAACAGTTATTCTAGTCGAAATAAACAGCAACAACTCAAAGTTTGTTTTTCAAAGTGAGTAGACTAGTAGTCAACTAAATAGTAGCTAGTGACACAACAATTAACTAATAATACACGTCCACACGACCGTTCTTATTGATAACCACCTTATACAGTTTCACATAAAGTCAAGTTAAACGCATAGCCAGAGAGTTTCTGAGGAAAGATAGCAACACATTCAAGTATACAAATTGTCGAAGCGAAGGATACTCCTAACAACACCAACACCAACACCAAGACTTTCAAAGATGGGAGAGGAAGAAGCACGCCACAAGGCCATGGTCGAATTTTTGGGGACCTTTCCCACATTATCTGGATCGCCGCCAGAAGAAATGGCGGATTTAAGCGATGGTGTAGTTTTGTTTGAGGTACTTTCCGAAATGTAAGTTTATCTTTTAAACATTATTAATATGATACTGGTCTTACGGCCAATGCTGAAAGTATCCACCCCAATTTCTCATCACATATTTACCACAACACTACCCCACATTTTGCAGTGCACCCGAATACTTTGATCCCACAACGATTGCTCGTCATTTGGGTGACAATTGGGCCTTGAAATCTTCGAATCTGCGAAAATTATTGCGCAATTTAGAAAATTACTTTCGGTACGATCTCAAAAAGGAAGCCACCGAGTCCTTTTCGTCGCTGAACCTGAGCGACATTGCTCGCAATGCGAATCCTACGGCGATTGCTCAATTGGTAGAACTTGTGGCTGCGGCTGCGGTTACCTGTCCTGATCGAGCCGAGTACGTTGGCCGTATCATGCAAATGACATCGGAAAATCAAATGCAAATGAAGGGGATTATTGAATCGTCCATGAAGTGTCTCACGGATTACGAAGCCAGCGAGGACGAAGATGAGGAGGACGATCAGGCTCATGAAGACGAAAATGAATTAGTCTTTGGTCACGACGATGGCAAAGAGGATGCAACCGGAGGGCAGGTCTTTTCAGCGGGACACAATCGTGTCGCTCCAGCCGCCAATGCCTCGGACTTGCTCGAAAAGGAAAAATTGGAAAAAGAACTGGCAGAGGCCAAGCGAGAACTGGCCACTCTTAAATCCCAGGCCAATAATCTCTCGGAAGATCACGGACAGTCACAGAAAAAGTTAAAGATATTGGTGGAGGACTTGCAGGATCGTTTGGTGAAGCGACAAGACGAACTCATTGATACCGAGGAGGAGTTGCGAAATGCCACCAGCGAGCTTGGTGATCTCAAGTCCAGAGTTTTAGATTTGGAAGAATCAAAGGCACAGTTGGCCGATGAACTTGATGTTGCGAATTCCCGAGTGGAACAATTGCGAAAAGTAGAAGCAACCATGATCGCATATCGCAAAAAATTGGAAAGCGTCGGAGCTATGAATCAACAAATGACGGACATGGAAGATCAAGCCGCCAATTACCTTCGTCAAATTATGGAATTGGAGGCCGAAGTCAAGAAGGGAGCTAATCTTCAGAAAACAATTGACAAGTTGAACGAAAAGGTCGAGTCACTGGAAAAGGAAAAGGCCCAATCTGGCGATTCTATCAAGTCAACTGTCACGGAGATTGCCGATTTGAAGAATAAGCTTAGCGAGGCTGAGAGCGCCAAAAAGATGTACGAGAGTGAATTGACGGAGTTGCGGGCCCAGCAAAACAGTCATGCGATTTCGGAAGAAGATGCTGCTCTTTTGGGGGGAATGGATGCATTCGATACTGGAAATACGGCTGAAATGAAAGAAACGGCCATGCGCATGCAAATTGAAAACAAAAAGCTGAGGGAAGAGTTGGAAGCTCTCAAGACAGGTGGCGCTGTGGCCAGTGTTGGTGCCGCGTCTGGCGATGCATCGGGCTTGCAAAAGGAGATTGAGCGGCTCAAGGAAGAGCTTGTGAAGAAGGAAAAGGAGAATGCCAAGATTGGAAGTGACAAGGACAAATTGGAAACTTACACTAAAAGGACACTTGCCAAGTTCCAAGACAAGTATTTGGTTGCCTTGCAAGAGTGCAAGGCTAAGCTGAGGGAAAAGCAGGACAAAATCGAGGCCTTGGAAAGCAGGAGTCAGTCCGAGAAGACTGCTCAAAAGCGAGAAGAACGACTGCTGTCATCTACTATTTACGAGCTTGGATTGGCAATCATGCAAAACCGTTTGAAGGAGAGATAAACACAAAAAGGTGTTAATAGGAGTATTGTAATGCTGCAACACGTACATCATTCCTTCATCCGTGCTAGAAATCGTACCGTGTCCATATGACATTCCCTAAAAACGGATAATTTTTTAAATTTCTACCTTGTTGTAAATTGTCTAGTGGAACAATATCCTCAGAAAGGATGAATTACAAACATTGCAGTTACTTGTTCTAATGTACGCCACTGGACATATCCTTCTTTTCAAAACGAGTAATTGAATGATTCAGTATTCATGTTCTTGCTGTGATGCTCATAGGAAGGCCTCCGGCAGGTTGCTGAACAACTGCTGTGAGATTTGGTTTTGCTTCGTAGCTGTCATCAGTTAATCGAAATTTGATCTTGCGAATCAGAAGCGCCAACAAAGTGACAGCTTCCTGAAGAGCCAATTTACGCCCAACACAGTTTCTGGCACCTGCGGAAAATGCGCAGAAGGCATCGAAATTGGCAGGAGGGATTTCGTTTGCAAGTCTGTCATCATCCGGTCGTTCTTCCCAGGAGAAGCCATCAGCAGAGCGGCGAACCCAGCGCTCGGGTTTCACTTCCATTGGTTTGGGGAAATTTCGCGCATCACGCTGAATGGACCAAATGGGCACATGGATGTCTGTGCCTTTGGCGAAAACGTGGCCATGTAATTCTAGAGGTTTTTCCAACGTGCGCGTCGTTAGCGGTGCAGGTGGAAACAATCTCAAGGTTTCCAGTATGAAGGCCTTTGTGTACTGCAATTGGTTGACATCGTGAAATTTTTCGATGATGCTTTCATCGGTCATGTTGCCAAAAACTGCATTCACTTCCAGCAGACAAGTCGCTTCAATATCAGGATTCGACGCAAGCAAGTACAGTGCATAACTTAAGGTGATGGATGTTGTATCGTACCCTCCAAATAGAAGCACCATGAGAATATCAATGATTGCTTCGTCCGATATGTCGGAAACATCATCAGCGGAAGAAAAATGGCCATCTTTGGATACTTCTGCTCTAGCCGTCTTGAGAATATTCGTCAACAAATCCTGATTCAGTTTTTCGCTATCCCTTCCTGTGCTACTGTTGTCCGTGCTGCCTTCTCCCTGCTGTTGTGCTTCAGCAATGCGCATCCGTGTCTTGGCAATCTGCTCGGTTATGAACTGTCGGATCTCCCTTCGCTGGGCTTTATGACGACGGTTAGATGGAAAGGGAATGTGATAGAGCCATGTTGTGGGATCCCACGGCGTTGTCAAACGACGCGTGAATTCGTGAGTCAAATATTCAAACGCCGACGCCACGGGAGTAAGTTGGAGCTGTCGGCAACATTCAAAGTCCACATTGAGGGCCACCAAACCAAAAACATCCATGGTAGCCATTTTCATCAAAGGCAAGACCTGGTGTTCTATCTTGTTCGTTTGTTCAGAAGAAAGGACGGATAATAATGTTTTGCTCAATGTGATTGCCACTTGATTAATGGAGGATTGAGAAAGCTGCAAGGCACCCGGTGTGAATGATTTGTGCACGGCCGATCTGTACAATCGCCATTCCTTTCCCATCAATGCCGTTAGAGCCTTGGCGCCGAGAAAGTTCTCCATGTGAAGATTCAAAAAGGCAATGGCATTTCTGGACGATGATCCATTCAGCACCGCCTTGGCATCACGTCCCAGCAGTACACTCAGAGCAGGTTTATGGACAAACCAAAAGCTGCAAAGCCCGGTGATAGGGTCCGCATGTTCCTCGAACACATCCTTGTAGCCCTTGACAAAATCATCTTGTCCGTTCAGACAATCATGTGACCCAACAACCAGTGCGCACCTGGAGCCGAAGGAATACCGGGAAATAATTCCTTTTGTCTTTTTCTCTCATGTTGTTGCCGTCTAAAGATCCAAAATGAGCCAGCTGTTAAAGTCAGAATGCCTGCAGCAGCAGCTGCAACCATTGCGGCGGTGGCCGACGACGAGAAGGAGGAGGAAGAAAACCGCCCCATAATTTGAAACTACTTGGAAAAATAAGAAATAGTCGCACAAGCTATCTAGTAGTCGTCCTACACTAACATGCAAGCTGTATTGTGGTGCTTGTCCAGCTTTTGTGACTTGCGCTTCTTGTAAATTGATAAATAAATATTTTTTGTATATTCTTTTAGAAGTAGCTATGGAATGATTATTTCGTATCATTGCAAATTAAGCCCAGGTGGACTACGGCAGTTTACCTTGTCTCCTGTTAGGGACGATGATAGGACTCAGGAGTTAGGTCATACTCTATTAGGTCGTGTGCCTATGCTTGCTCTGTATCCACACA
>Ga0100402_1001019_pt1 | contig 32705 bp, 13 predicted proteins | sample CryGeyme20150102_FD_80419 | JGI IMG/M metagenome (GOLD analysis project Ga0100402, IMG submission 80419) | Groundwater microbial communities from Crystal Geyser aquifers in Utah, USA - Crystal Geyser metaG 2015-0102 | ecosystem: Environmental > Aquatic > Deep subsurface > Groundwater | place...
CCGATTTCTCCCGATGTGTTCCTGTTTCTGAGTGGGAGACGGGATGGGGCATTTCGGGTCATTCCGGTGACGTCGGCTTCGGGTCTCCTTGTCTCACGTTCCCTTCGGCTGGCTCTGAAAAGACTTCTCATTTTTTATTTGTTGTGACTTGTGACATTGTGTTCTATACTACCAGGTACTGTACTAGCTACTCTAGTACTCTAGTCTACTCGTAGCGACTACAGTACTAAGTAGAGTGCCACTACTACTATTAGCTACTCGGGTACTAGCTAGTACTGGTGGTAGTAGAGTAGTACTAGCTCTACTAGTAGTACTCCTAGCTAGAGTTGTCGTAGAGTAGTACCAGGTACCTCGTCCTGAGAGGACCGTACTAGCTACCGTATTGTACTCTACTTCGTGATCCCTTAACGTCCGATAGATATTATCTGGAATGACCTTCCAGGTTCTACCATTTAGCTATGGTAGTGGTACTAGTAATACTACTTGGGCAGTACACCTGGGCTTGTTATGCGACTCTCAAAATGGCGCGTAAACGATACCATTGGGTGCGCCAGAAAAAATGGACTTGAACAACACATGTTTCTGTCAATCGTACTCGGAGAGTGTACCTGGTACTGGTAGTGTTCTCAGGATGGAATTCAAGATTCAAGGGAAGTCTTTCAGCATTTCAGCATTTCAGCATTTCAGCATTTCAGCAGCAACTCTCATAAAAAGCAACAGAAACAAACATGGAAGCGAACCCTTCTATAATACAGTAGAAACCAAACAAATAATAAAAAACACAGAGCATCATTCATCAAAACGTAAAAGACAAGTAAGAACGAGAGCCATGACCTCTACCACCCCTCCCTCAAGGACCCTGGACAACCGAAAGAAGATCCTTCATCAATTAATTACGTGCGAATTGGACATCAGTTCTATCCAAAAGGTACTCAGAGAACATCATATTGGGTTTTCAACAAGTCTTAATAAACCAGACGTATCCGAACTACTCCGCCAAGTTCTAGAAATGGATATGCCGCTATCAGATCTGATAGAGTTGAGACTGGAAGAAATGCTCGCCCTACAACAATCCAAACAGAACAAGTTATTGTTGCATAGAGATGTGTTAGTGTCACGACTAACATCGAGAAAAATATTTGCTCATGACACGGATACAATTCAAGAACTACAAAGGAAACTATGTCACGGCTTGCAGCAAGAGAAAATAACGCTCGAAAAACAGCTAAAAGCCACCAAGAATGCAAGGACAAACGCAGATCTGGACACAGAGACACAAACACAAACAGAGAAGGAAACGATCTCAGAGAATAGTGGACACAAGAGTTCTGTGTTGTTGCTGACAACCGACCAACGACGACGCATGGAACAGAACCGAAAAAGAGCTTGGGACTTGCAAGCACATCATCATCATCGTGTTCGAGAGATGGAAGCTAACAAGACGGCTAGATTTGCAGTCAGCCCTACCCGAACATCCGACATTACTACCAACAAGCGAAATAGTAGTGAGGTTGTAGAAACCGACAAAGAAAGTCCACCGGGTTCTTCCGTGCCACTGAATTCGCCTTTCAAGACACAGACACTGCATCATCATACGACATTGACTCGCCAACCAATCTCACCCTTTCATTCTCCCGTCCGAAGGATGCCCTTGGCGAACAACAACGCCTCTTCTACAGTTTTAAGTGTGATACCTGGTAAGCCTCCTACCAATTCCTTTTCGTATAAGATGACATCGGACAAGACGCATCCAACTACTGATCCGGTGTCGCCGCCCTCCACCCAAAAAGTACGGGTCGTAAACCCCTATAGAAAGAAAGCATCGGAAAAGGAAAAGACGCATCTAACCGCTAATCTGGTGTCGCCGCTCTCAACAACAAAAGCACAAGAAGTCGTGAACCCCTATAGAAAGACAGCAGTTTCGTTTCACTTGCCCGATCGATGCATTCGATGTGGTAATGATAGTATACCCGGACAAATAGTGGCATCCAACATTTGCATAGTTTGGACGCATGAAGGAAAGCTAACGAAGGAGTTTGAACGGCGTGATCTTTCATCGAAGTCTCTTCGATGGACATGCTGTGGCCGTGTGGAGTTGCAGCCGTGCTATGTTGGCATTCATCAACGCCAGCATGATCACCAAGAAGAAGTAGACCAAACTACGCTTCCATCATCACCACGTCATCAATGCGACTGTCATCAACCTGCTCTTTTCACGCGTACTAAAAAGCCCAACTCACCCAATCGTGGTCGCTATTTCTATCGCTGCGGTAATTGTCATTACTTTCGATGGGTGGATGAAAGTCTGGGGCTTCCCAAGGACATTCATCGCATCGCATCGGATGGAGTGCGCGAGTGGGAGTGTCTTTATGCTAACCCGTACCACGAAAGTAGCATTTGTTGTGACGAATCAACCACATCCAGTCGCGCACACCATCGCAAACGATTGGTAGCGGCCTTGTGCTTGCAGTACATGAGTGCCGACGTTGGTGGTACAACTGTCACTCTAGGTGAACTGGTAGAGAATATTATGGCACTGTCTAAAATCCACAATGTTGCTGATGAAATCTTACAACGGCTTGCGCCAATGACAAAAGAGCAAATCATTCGACGCTTCGGTGCCTCTAGTATGGAAGCGGGGAATAACCATGCGCTGATGGCGAGGGATCTCAATGAGGGTGAATGTCAAAGTATAGTGTTGGATTGGCTACGTACGAGTCCATTGGTACGTTCACTGGGCATTCGAATCCTGAAACAAAGTGAGGGAGGAGAAGGATATGATGCTTCTGATGATGACAAGCACGGCAATACGTGCGAAACAAGAATTTTCGTGCAAGGATTGAAGAACTACCTTGCGGTTTGAAAGTTACACAGTGACAGTGTTTACATTGCATTATTTGAGACATGTTTGTGTTGCACACTGCTGTTTGAATGATATTGCATTTATACATATCACTAGACTATTACACGGACACTGCTCAACAACCAATATTCGTTTATGCTGAAAGTGCACTTGACTTTTTATTTACCATAGCTGAAACATGAGATATTTTTTAATTCTTTATTATTTCACTGTAGACTAGTAGACTACCCCGAGTAGACTACTAGCTAGCCCCCAGTAGCTAAAAAGTCGTTCATGAATTACAAGTCAGGAGCGTGTGTCAATAGAGTTGACGATAGGTCATCAGCCTTGCCTTCTTGTTTACTGTGGAAAATACTATTCTCGCCCACTCTACCGTTAGGCGTTGAGCGCGGTCTATTTGTGAGGTGTGATGAGCTAAATATTTCGATTCATGTGTGTGAATTCGGACTGTCGCTGTTTAAGGCGGTTTAAAAGGAACGAGACTGGAGTGGCAGCAACTACCAGGTACAGCACAAGCAACAGCAGCACAATTCTATTAGTAGTAAACATAAACAGGAGGATTCGCAGTCGTCATTTGTATCTGTGTGCATACTAGAAGACAGTATACTCCACTCCACTCCACTCCACTCCATTCCATTCCAGTTCACTCTACACTACAGTAGTCACTAGTCTAGTCCACTCGCATTGTAGGTAAACCATAGGAAGCTGAAGTACGAGCAACAGCCACAATAATAACAGCAAGAGCAGGGGGGCGTAGTTATATAGCCAAGAGCCAAGAGCCAAGAGCCACTCCTAACAATGAACATGCACCCCGCCTCCAGTCCTTCTGGAAGGAGGTCATCCAGCAGTCATGGACAGTCCAACACCAGCAACATACGAGTAGACAAGGACAATGAAGGCGTTGGCACCAAGTCCTGCTTTTCCATTTTCAATTCGAGTCACAAAAAGATGCTGGGAGGAAACAGTCACAACCACAACCACAGTCACAGTCACAGTTACAGTTACAGTCAGAAACAGAAGCTTAGTGGGAGTGGAATTGGGAGTGCCAGCCAGCTAGATATTGACAATGAATTTTTCAATGGACGACAGCAGCAGCAGCAGCAGCAGCAGCAGCAGCAACCCAAACTATTCCAACATTCCACCATGAGTACACAGGCACCCAGTGATGAATTCCAAGGTCTACTGCAGCTGCCCAAACCCACTGATAGAAGTCACAAACAGAAACTCAAGTTGGAAAAACAAAAGAGACGCTCTATTACCTATGAAGGAGAGCTAGAGCCAGAAGGCATTCGCGGGCAACAAGCGCAAGCACAGGCTTCGCCAGGGGGAGAACACGGCATGGGAAGTATTAGAAGCTTTGACAAGTCCACAGCTCCACAGACAGTCAGGATGAAGATTGTACAAAAAAGGCCCCAATCACAAATGCACCAACTACAACCAAATACAAGAAGAAGTATCAACTTGGAAACCATTGCAGAAGCATCTGGTGCGGAGAGTAATTCTAAAGCCTCTGCCTCTGCCTCAGATTCTGTACAATCATATTCCTTCAGTGTGACAGCAGAAGACGATACCAACACACCAACACGACGAGTCTCGCCTCATCACAACTCTCCTTCTTTCGGAAATTCATCGCCCTATTCCCAGCACAGTCAACCAAGTCAAACACAAGTGCCGAACCGCAGAGATCCCCCCGGCGAGAACAGTTTTGAATCCAGTTCGACATCTTCCAGTGATGATATACAGCACATGATGCAAGACTTTCTGAAAGGGGACAGCTTCAACTTTGGGGCCAACGGGAATGGACTGGATACTACTAGTACCGAAAGAAGTGGTAGCAATAATACTCCAACCAAACAATTACAGCAACGACAGCTAAGCAGAGCGTTGCCATCTCCGAATTCTTCCAAACAGCCGTCGAGTAAACCACTTCCAACAGGAACATCACCTACTGCTTCGACGCAATCTTCTACGACGCCTTCATCCTCCGAGCGATCTCCACAGCAGCCTTTGCGGACCTACCAAAATCAGCAGCAAAGACAACGACAACAGCACTTGTCCCTCAAACCACCGATACCATCACTTGATCATCTTTCTTCTACTTCCACTGCGAAAACATCATCGCCGCAAGAAGCACCCCTCGCACCACGATCTTACTCGACCACCAACTCATCCAACGATCCAAAGTCCATTGATGATTGGAATGCGGTGGCATTGCAGCACGTACAAGACGGAGAATTCGACATGGCACTGGCGGCTTTTCAACACGTCTTGCGAGCTTACAAGCAACAATACGGTAATGTTCATCCACTCGTGGCGTCGGCATATCATAACCTGGGAACAGTCCACGCCAAACGTGCTCAATTGTTAATGGAAGATACGCTGCATCAGCGACACTGCCGTGCACAGTCTCTTCAATGCTTTCAATCGGCAGCAAGAGCCGCACGCGACAGCTTGGGCAGAGATCATCCAAATGTTGCAGTATCGTTGGTGCGCATTGGATTCTTACTCCTACAGGCACGGCAATATAATAATGCTGTAATTACCTTCCAAGAAGCTCTGCGGATCCGACAAGCCCATTACGGACCTCATCATCCCTTGGTTGCTAATTTGTACAATAATTTAGGAGTGTGCTACATGCACTTGGGACAGTTTGCTCACGGTCGTGATTTGTTGCATCACGCCTTGACGATTCAACGGACACTGCTTAGCAAAGCAGATACGGGAAGCGATGCGGGACGAGGTGGTGAAGAAAAAAAGGATCATTTAAATTCTACGAATGGCAGCGCGAATGGCACCGGCAACAACAGTACGACGCAAGCACTAGAGTTGGCCGACACTTTGTTCAATATTGGTGGGTTGGCCTTAGAATGGATTCGTCGTCAAGGACCTGACATTCGACACGCTGAGGATGCCGAAGCCGCGTTTGAAGAATGTTTAGAGCTTCGTCTAAGTGTTCTCGATTCTAAAAATCCTTTGGTTTTACAAGTCAAATCGTTATTGGAAATGGCACAATCGATTCCTCGTCCCAAATCTCCCGGACGACAAACGAGTATCACGTCCAGACCAACGCGAGGCAACGGAAATGTCAATTTTCAGCCACATTTTCATGCCAACGCCAGACCACCGGATCCAGTGGGAGTCAGGGGATCGCAGCAAGCTGACATGCAAACTGTACAGCAAGGGCTGCAACAACAACAGCAACAGCAGACAATGCAGCTGTCGCCTCCTCGTGCTGGTCCTTCAAGAATAAGCGACAATTCTCCTCATTTCGATCGTTCCATTGGTGGCGGAACGAATCAGACGGACAAGCCTTCGTCCCCTTATCGACACTACGGCGCTCCTTCGAGTCCTCATCAGCCACATCAGGCTAGCCAACCTTCATCGCAGCAGCAATTTTTAGCTTCTCTCAATGTACCTGCTACAAGCAGGAATGATCCCCAGGTGGACTACTTGGAGCCTCCACGAGTTGACCGCCGATCACTACTGGATTCCGATGAGCCTGTTGGCTCTCCAGAAAAGCCTCGTCATGCTCTGTCGCCTACCATGGACCGAATGTCGGCAGCCTCGTCTTCGGCTTCAACTGTCAAGGTGTCCCCAAGTAATCGGGGGGTTCCATCGTCGCCAACTTTTCGATCGAACTTACAGCATGGTATCTTTCGTCAAAAAGTTTCACCGTCGGAAGAGAATCCTCAAGTTGTTCCGCCTCCTGTTGCACAAGTCACGGTCAGCCAAGACGAGGATGATGATGGATTGTACAATCCAGCGGCCCTTCCGAATCCTGCGCAGACAAATGTCTTTGTCAGTCCTCATTACGTACCCAAAATTTCGTCCCACAAGGCCATTCACAATACGAGCTTGAGCGCTGCTACCGGAGCTACGTTTGTTTCCAAGGATTCTTCTGTTGGTTACAGCAGTAGCCCTATTTCACCTGTCGGTAATGTCAGTAGTCCGCTGGAGCTTGGCGGTGGAAGTGCCGTTGTGAAGCAGTATTCGTACGATGCCGAAGAAAGTTTGCTGGTGACCACTGGAGCGCCTCCATCTCCGTCCCATTCCTTGACTCATTCAGACTATGATGGAATGAATGGCGCAGCTTCGACTCCGGGCAAGGTTGGTTCCCGCGAAATCATGGTGGTTCGGCCATACCGAAATACTCCCGGCGGCTCCACTCGAACGTCCTCTGGCGACTCACGACGGTCATCGGAAAGCCCGTCTGACGAAGGCAGAGACGAATCGACGGATGGTTTGCATGCTAACACCGATGATTATGCCTCCCACACTAGCTCCTGGAGTCGAGCCAATCAGGCGGCTCGATCGAAAACCCTGAATCGTGCCCGAGAATTGCTGGAAAAGAATCAAAACTATTTGGAATCACCAGAAGTGCAGCTATCTGGCCGACCGTCGTACATGGGCAATTCTCCTGACAGGGTCAAGCAACGAGTGTTGCAAAATAGCAGCGGGACGAGTGATATAAGTTGTGATGAAGACATTGAAGATGGATTGGCTCCTCTAAGTAGCATCGGCAGTAGTGGCGGTGTCAAAGAAATCTTTCATTCCGATATGCTGGCCAACCCTCAGGATCATCTTTTCGCGATTTACGAAGTCGCCTCGAAATGCATGAAGAACCATCGCTACGATGAAGCGGTCGAATATTTTGAAGTGATATTGAAGTGCCAGCGCCGAAAACACGGTCCCTTGCATCAAGATGTCGCATCAGCTCTTCACAATTGTGGCTTATCTCAATTACGAGCTGGCAAATACCACGAAGCTGCGCAGTCGTTTCAGGAGGCTGTTCGAATACGAAAAGAAATTCTTGGAAAAGATCACTCTCAGGTCGCGTCCAGTTTGGTGAAGTGTGGTATTACCTATTTACTACTTCACAGATTTGAAGACAGTCTGTTTGCTCTTCGCGAAGCTCTGGAAATCCGCAAGCAATCTTTGGGTCCACTACATCCTTCAACGGCTCGCATCATGAACAATATTGGTTGCGTCCATGTTGAATTTAACGACTTGAGCGAGGCCCGTCGTGCCTTTGAAGGAGCACTCGATATCCAGCGCAGTGCCCTGCAGCACGATCCCGCGAGTGGACCTCTACTGTTTGGTTGTGCCGCCACGTTGTGCAATCTGGGCTACCTTTACGGGCAGCGTGGTATGAACGAACGAGCCGCCCATGTGTTACGCGAAGCTGCCGATATTCAACAATCCATTTTAGGACCAACGCATCCTACGTGTTTGTCGACGTTGGACAGTCTTGCGGAAGCGTTTGTTAACAGTGGGCATGCTGTTGATGCTTATGAAACGTACGAGACTATTTTGGAACGTTATCGTTCGATTGAAAAGCCAGGTAGTCGACGATTGTTGCGAGCCGAAGCTGGTTTGTATTATAAAATGAGTCGTGCCGCTGAAAAGCAAATGGACAAGAACAAGCAGATTCGTGACTTGCACGCGGCCCTTCGTGCTGTTCGTTCCTTGGAAGAATTTGGATTCGGTAAGGCCTCTGAGAATCTTGAAAAGCGTATTCTGAGTGACTTGCGGCATGTCCGGGAAGCCATGGAAGCCCACGAGCGTCAATGGATATAGCAAGCAAAAAATATAGTTGGTGTAAATAGTCTTGTTTGTTAAAGTATGAGTTCCCAGGTGCTGTGCTGCAAAGATAGGATAGCTAATACAGTAGAGAGGAATGAATGGAGCGGAGTACTAGAATAGAAGAGTAGAGTACCATGGTAGCTTGGACTTCCGCTCAAAAGTACTCCGAGAAGAAAGTTTCAGTACGATCTGCTCTACTACCTACCTACTGTATCGTTGCGTTCTAGTACGGTCGCATACGTACCTCTTCATCGTACTCCGTACCTCGTAAAGTGGTGACCGTTGGATTTTATCATGAGCTCGTGATTGAGAGCCAGCCGCATCGGTAGGCAGGCTTGCGCAACGTGACAGTGCGAATCTGGAGCCTTCGAAAATCTTTGGATAAAGCAATGCAGGAGGAGGGAGAGAGTACTCTAGCTATTAGTAGTAGTAGTAGTGGTACCAGGTACAGTATCTAGCATCGAGCTCAACATACGATAGCAAGAGCAAGAGAAGGCGTCGCGTATTGACTAGGATACTAGGTCTACTGTAATACTGTCATTAACTGGTTGGTTTGGGCTCTGCTACTACAGTACTAGACTACCAGGTAATATAGTTCCCACTGTGCAACGAAGGATCATCCAGAAGGAGAGTGACACAACAACAGGAGAGTAAGTAGCAGCAGTGCAGCTAACAGCTACCGTAAGTAACAGCTAACAGCAGTGGTGGTAGCAGCGTAGCAGCGTTGAATGTCGAATCTTGAAATTGATTTTTACTAATTTTTATTTTTTCCAGCAAAATAGAAAAAATACAGCATACAGCACAGTAAAATCAAAATCCAAAAAATGCCGTTTTCTACGTTTGACAAAAGTGAAAGCAACAGCAGCAGCAGCAACAGTAACAATAACAGGTACTCTTCCGCGCACCCACCTAGAGCATCTTCCTCTTCCAGTAGAAGTCGCTATGCTACAGCAAGTGCTGGTGCTGGTGCTGGTGCTGGCAGTGGTAGTATTTCTGGTGCTGGCAGTAGACACAGATCAGCTTCTCCCCAAGCAAGTGCTACTAGTACACTGACCAGAAGAAGTAGTAGTATTCGCAACCGACCGTGGAACAATCCAGATGAATTAGAAATGCTGCCCAACCAGGCCATACAAAATCAAACTGGAGGCACCAGTAGAACCAGAGCTACTAATCCTACTGAATTTCAAGGCTCTTGTCCAGAACCTTCACTCAGAATATCAGCAACAGCAACAGCAACAGCAATAGCAACAGCAGCAGAAAAATCACCAGCCGACACAGTAGATGATGATTTGTATGGTAACAGAGGATATTCAGACATTCACCACCATGCTGATCTAACTCAATCCAAGTCTGCAGACTCTGTCTACAGCAGCAGCAACAATCATACAGCCAATGCTACCAGTAAGAAGGATGCCTATCAAAGATATCTGCAACAAAAACAAGAGGAGGAGTGGAAAGCTGAACAGAATTTAAAAAAGGCACAATCTTACACTTCCAACAATTCTACAGAGGGCAGACCTCCAAGACGATCTTCTTCGCCGGGATTGCCACAAAATAGATCTACCTTTGCCGCCGATGGGAACGACAATTCACGGCAAGCTTTTCCTTCAGCCACGTCGTCTTACAGTCTGAATAGCAGTTTGCTCAGTAACGATTCAAATTCGAAACAACGGAGTGGTTGTGAGGACAAGGACGATCATGAGAATAATGAACATGGTGCTCAGATGACGGCGCGAGAATTACGAGCGCGGCGATTGGCACAACAACAGCATCTAAAACCCCAAAAGACAACGAGTGGTGTGCACTTACCATCACAGAATCAAGCCGTACAGGCATATTTGGCAAGTAAAGAGAAAGAACGCCAACAGCTGGAGCACGATCAAAGTACTGGTAGCGATACGTTGACAACAACACAGCGGAGACAGCAACAGATGGAACAAAAAAAGCTAGAGCATTTACAACAACCGGAATTGCAGCACAAGCAACAACCTTCAATTGTCAGATCGTCTAGTGTACCAGGACGACCGCCGGCACATGCACATGCACCGACACAACCGACGTCGGTACAAACAGAGTCCAATGTCACGACGTATACGTATCAATTTCAACCCACAACTACTAGGAAGATCAATACAGAAATTCCTCCCCATGTACCCTACCAACGATCTCAATCAACATCGGAAACAGATACTTCGGTGACACGAGCAAGACGCTTGCTCTTACAGTCCAACCTCGAAGATAACGACACTTTTGCTTCAAGGAACACTACGAAATATTCACTGGAACAGATTGATGGATCACCTTCACCCGAAGGCGACTGCAACGACGCCATTGCTAGCAATGCAGCAAGACGACGAAACTATCGCAGTGCCAGTGCTACGCGACCACCACTCATCAAAGATCCGCCAGCCATCGCGAGGAGTATGTCGTCAGGCAGGACTACTACCGCCGCAAACGATTGGATTCCAGGAGACACCTGTGCTTCCTCCGCAAATAGAGCAAATAGCATGCCGGCAGAACTCGATAGTAGTGTCACGAGGGCACGCCGATTGTTGCAAGAAAACAAGGGTAGATCACCGTCTCCGGTAACAATGCAACAGCGACGCTCTACATCGGCCCCCGGTACGATACCTGCGATAAATACCGCGTCAACTCCTGCTGTCAATACGACGGCCAAACAAAGCACCTCTTCCAATAATAGCAAGTCAAGCACGAACAACACCAGCAAATCCAATACAGATTGGCGAAGCAATCTCTATCAACCTCATGTTACCGCCGCTAACAGCAGCAGCACCACCGCTAACGACGACGACGACGACCAGGCACCACCACCATTCCCGAAACAAAACTCTCGGTTGCAAAATATTCCTTCGGGCATTGAAAATGATGATTGGAGTGTCCGTGTCAGCATTATTTCGGCCATTGATTTTCCAGTGCACGTTGTTCCGAACATGCCACTCTCACCCGTCCTAAAATTGGGTCTAGTTTCGATACCTTCCATTCAGGCTGAATCGTATCAAGGTCAGGAACGCCTACTAAGAGATATTGATCGCAAGGGATTGGGAGCAGTGGCCCCAGAAATGAGAAGTACCACCACCAAACTATTGAGCAAACGGGACAATGGGGCAGTCGAATTTCACGAAGAAATTCGGTGGGATCACGTAGTACTGAAACCTGGCTCCAAAGAAATTTTGGCTCTGGCCGTAGAACTTTGTGCCAAGGGTTGTTTGCGGCCGGCGAATTTACACGAGTCGCCACCGCCTCATGACAAGCAGAACACAAATAAGAGCCATTCCAAAAGTCCGATTCGTGGTCGAGCTGTTACACCGACGACACCCGGAGGAGGCGATACCTCAAGCAGTCCTGCCGCAATACCGGAAGGAGGAATTCGACCAGGTGGTCGTATCGCCAATTTTCTCAATCGAAGAAAGGAATCCCGCAAGGGCAAAGAGACAGCATCTCAATTGGAGTCGGCTCAAGCCGCTGCCGCCGTGGCGAAATTGCTGGTGCAGGGTTCGGCCTCTCCTATTACCCCCAACAAGGATGTTATTAAGACTTCGGGAACTGCCGATATTTCAGCACCGCCGGTTCCCACGCCGGCACGAGGTGGCCTATTACGGAGTTCCTCTGGGGCAGGACTTTCGGCGCAAGATATTCCCCAAGAATGGGATGTCACCTTACGGCACTCGCCTTCGGTCGTGCCTCCACCGCCGCCCACTCCGGAACAAGCTGCAGCGGCTGCCTCATCCATTGTCATGTCGGATGATATTCGACTGGGATCTTTGCTGATTCCTATTACCGATATTGAAGATTTGCAACAAACACTTCAGGATCGAAGTAAACCCGCGAGATTGGAAAAGTGGTTTGAAGTTCAAAATATGAACCCCGCCGTTATGAACAGTAACGCCACTGTCGGCGGAACAGCTGGATCAGGAGGACCCGGTCGATGGCTGCAGAGGGAATCGAGCACCGCTAGTTCCGGAAATCGAAGCCAGTCGCCCACTGGTACTGGTGGGCGATCGAGAAGGAATCCAAGTATCTTGCTGGAGTTGTCACTGTATGCTCCTGATGTGTTAGATGACAGCGAAGATGAAATGGACGAAGACGACGATGATACTGGCCTTATACCACCCGAAGTTGCACCTACCAAGTCATTTGCCAAACGCACGACGCTTCAAGTTCGTAACCAGTTAAGACAGCAGCTAATGAGCGCCACTGCCAGTGCGGCGAGTCCTATGCGCACCAAACGAGATGCCAAGAAGGAAGCTCTCGAGGCGGAAAAGGGCGATCCACATGATCCCGTGTTAGAGCCGGGTATAATTGATTTCATTTCGATCGTTGGAGCTCGTGATATTGGCGACCAACGGCAAGATGATGGCAGCAAAGGCTGGGTTAATTCTACACCCGAATGCTGCATCTTGGAGCAGTTCCCTCCTTCGGAAGACTTTCATTTGCAACAGCATCGAAACCGCAATGCTATGCTACCACAAAAAGTGGAATGGTTTTGCTTTCCCGAAGGTGTCAAACTGTGGCGAGGTTCACAGCCTCCAACAGGCCCGGATTTTTTGTCTCAACAACAACAGCAGACGACATCATCGATGATAAGCTCTCAGACGTTGGTGTCCGAGTCGGAATCGACCTCCCTTGCTCTGTTCGATGCTTACTTGAACTGCACTACATCGTTCAATTGGTTCGTCATTGCTTCCAATTCAGACGAATACGGTTCGAACACCCACAAGACCTATGGAGCCGTTATTCGTTTTTACGTGCCGGCACCTAGAGGCATCGACCCTACGCAGGATGACTTTGCGCAAACCCTTATGGGCGGCGATAACCATGCAGAAGACGACGACGACGAATTTGAGCAGCCACAAGGCCTAGGATCGAAAAAGGAGAAGAAACGACTCTGGGTGCCGATTGGTATATGTGTAACGTCATCGCTGCCAATAATTGGTGTCATGGAAGCAGTCCTGATGCGATGTGCGGAAATGATGGCGAGTCGACCACAAGTGGTTCCTTCAGAAAAGAACAAAATCAATAACATGATCCAACGTCACATCGCAAACTTAATTCTCAATTGCCAGCGACCCATTCGTGGCGCTGTAAACACTCGCGTTCCTTTCCTGTTGGGGGAACCGCTGAAGGTGAATTTGGCGCCGAAGTCTGGACTACCGCAGCTTCCACACGGCAACTCGGTATCGAATGTCTGCCGCTTGCTTGGCCCCGAAGGATTTATTTTTATTTTGGCTGCACTATTGACTGAATCCAAGATTGTGCTACATTCGCACAATACATCCAATTGCTCCATGGTAGCAGAAGTCATGACAGCTTTGATCTATCCTTTCGCTTGGGCCATGCCTTACATTCCAGTGTTGCCCGTTGGGATGCTCGAGTTCATTGAAGCACCTTTGTCATATCTGTTGGGCATTCCTTCGAGTTGTTTGGATCAATTGGTGGACCCTAGCGTGCTCGAAGATGTCGTGGTGGTGGACCTGGACCTTGGCTTTTCGTCTCCAAATTGGAAAACCACAACGACAAAGTACAAGACTCCGACTCCTCTGCCTTCCATGGTAGCCAGTAATCTCTCCAGGGCGGTCTATAGACTTTTGCGGAAATTAGAAAACGAGCAAGAGTACGAAGAGAAGCACAGCCATCCAGTATCGAATGCTTCCGATCGACTACCTCGAATACATCCGGAGAGTCAAGCAGAACGCGAATTTCGCATCGCAATAGCTCTCGAAATTGGTGGTCTGGTACGTGGCTACCAGGACTGTTTAGTCTTTGTATCCACGCAGACAGTTTTCAACCGCGAGAAATTTTTGAAAAGAGCACCCGCTCTTTTCATAGAAGAACCATCGGGAGGAGCCGTTGGTAGTCGAGCCAACAAGGTGAAGACAAATCGGCGTATTCTTTCGTCCCGGTCGAAGCGATTTCTGTCCATACTCGTCAATTGCCAGCACTTTCACCAGTTCCTCGAGACGCTACGTAGCGAGGAGTGCTCTTTCTTTCACGAAGTTATGGAGCAATGGATTATCAAAGGCGACGAAAGTAGCAAGAGCAGTGACGTCAGTGTCTTCCATAGTAGCGCTACGTTTGATTATGTACGCGCTATTACTCTTTTGAGCAATAGTTTGGCTCTTGAGGAGACACTTCCTGAATACGAGGTGAAGTTACCGCACAGTAGCAACCCAAACGGATCTTGTCCCGAAGATGATGTGTTGGAGGATTCTGACTACCAGATATTGAGCCGAGAAAAACGTTTCCCTCGAAATCTGCTACAACAAATCGATGTAAGCTCGACTGCTGACCCTCCAATCGACGGCGATGCGACCAGTGTAGCTTCAAAGTGCGTCGAGCAACAAGGCGTTCACCATGCGAGTCTCTCTCTGCAATACTTGGTAGAACTCGAAAAGAACCCCTGGAAATATGACAACATACTTGATATATCCGTACCCAACACAAGCGAGGTCGTGTCAGAAGTGATTGCTGGTGATCAGTCCGTTTTGGTGACGGAGAAGGTCAAATTACGGGACGCCATTGGTGACAAGAAGTTTCGTGTTTGGAGAGCTGCCAGAGAACGAATGGGAGAGGAGGCCAGCGCTAGCAATTCTATCGACGACAGCATGCTGAAACCTGGCGACTTTGGTACAACTTTGGACCTTGCCAGTCTCATGACTTCCACCACGGAGGAGTCCTTTTCGGACGCATCTTCTACAGCTTCATTCCGGTCGAGTGCTACACAATCTGCGGCCAGACGTGGTTTGACACCTGATCAACAGCGAGTAGCGAACGCAAAGGACAGAGATGTATTGCGACGATGTCTGGAGAAGGCTTACGCTGCGAAGCGCATTGACAATCCAGAGACTGTATTTATGCATCATGGGCGAGACTTGGTCTCACAAGCCGAAATCGCCCTGCGAAATCCACAGGCCCAGAATTTCCTCTTGTCGCTGCTGAATAAGAGATCAAAGCTTGACGCGGAGAGCCGAAAACAAACACAAAGCCCCGGTGGTCCACACAGCAGTAACGCCACGTCTGCATCTAGCAGTCGTCTCGAACCCATTGCCTTTGAGTGCGTCGTTCGACTGTGTTGTTCCATGCTCGATGCTAACATGGATACCAAGGATTACGAACCCGCGTACCTATTGCTGGTCCACACTGCTGGCTTGCATACATTGCAATCCAGCAGTCCCAAAATAAATTGTAGTGCTGCAGAACCAAGCGAAGTAATACCCATCTACATGACTGCCCGTATTGGCCTTCATCCACTGTTTGCTGACCTAAATCTTTGGATGCGTGTGCTCAGCTTCCACCTGGCAGAAAAACAGGCAACAGCTGGAGGAATGGGTAATAGTAGTGATCGATTTGCCAATGTTACTGACTCGGTTAACACTAATCCTTCACTCTCTCGATCCGAGAGTTTTGACAATGATGTTGCCCCGGGAGATGCCGAAGACGAAAAGGAGTACGAAGCTGCAGTTGCAACCCTTTATGAAATGGTGGGCTATGGTATTCCGTCCGAAGAACTTGCTCGCTTTTCCAGTCGTGTGGCCCAAGAGTATGGGTGGTTCAAGGCTGGCAGTGAAAAGGGTCAGTCGCTTCTGCTTTTGGCTCGGCGGTTGAGCATGAGACGCGAAATGGCCGAGAATGGTGGCATGGTGCCGGGCGAAGCAGGGGATTTAGGCATTTTGCAAATGGAGCCGAATACAGAAAGCCACGAGTCTTCAGGGATGGACGCTTCGATAAAGGGAGATGACACTAATTATCAAACGATAGAATATGCATGGTGTCATCCACAGGCACCGGTTGCTGTTAGCGGACCCAGCGTACGAAGAAGTAGTAATGCCCGTGCTGGAATGCTACGAGGTGGCGGCCAGCAGACGGACTACATGAATCGAAGTGCTGTCACGACTCTTGCAACCTTAGGCCCGTCTGTTGTTGTGTCAGGAGGTCTGGATGGTGGCGTGTTTTTGAGTCGCTTGGCCACAACGCCGGAGACGGGCACTGCTGCTGGCGGTCGTCCGAGTGGAAATGTGCGTGGGATTCATTTGGATTGGGGCAGTTCGGGCAGTCGTGCTATTCCTGGATCAAGCGCCTCCTCGAGTGACGGAGAATATGGTGTGGGAGCTGTTTCATGTCTTGCAGCAGCTGGGCGTAACGAGCATCAGCAACGCCCTTCATCTACTTCCAAGGACGTCGTTGGTCTCATGGACGATGAAGACATGGTTCGTGAAATGGGTGATAGCCGCGTCATTGCAGGTACGACCTGCGGTGACTTGAGGATCTGGTCTGTCAAAGACGTCTATGCCGCCATGTACTCAGTCGAGACTGGGGAAGATGCTTTTGGGATGAATGGGGAAGCTGAACGATTTATACATGCCGATGGGTCCATCAGCTCTAGCGTTGTACCTCCGACGCCCACACGACGTCGTCGACTGGGAGGTGCTGGTTCAAACGTTGCCGAATCTACGGCTGCTGCTGGAGGCAGTAATAATCCCTTCAATCGCCTCAAATTTTCCCTGCGTGGTCGGGCCCTGTCGGGCCATCGAGGAGGAGTTACATGTATCGACGTTCCGTCCCATTTCTACCGTCCTGACAGCGTTGTGACTGGAGGAGCGGACGGTTTGATCAAGCTATGGAGTCTTCGCACTCCTGGTATTGGACGGAACCGAACGAACTCGAACGATGCCCCTTACGTTCCTGCATCATCCAGCTCTACTACTGGTCAGCTGAGTCGCCGCTTGGCTACTAATCGAGGTGGTGACGCCCAAAGTATTTTTAGTGGTCACGGTGGTCGTGTGCTCTGCGTCAAGACGGCGTGGCATGGTGACCGCCTGTTGAGTGGCGGCGCCGATCGGACTCTACGGGTCTGGGACATGAGCGGAGCGTCGAATGCTGGTGCTGCTGGCGGAAATGATGCCGCTTGTCTGCATACCCTGTCGGGGCACTTTGGTTGGGTGACGCAGGTCCAATACTGAGGTGCCAATACAATTGTTTCTGGATCTACCGATCGTTCTATTGCTCTTTGGGACGCTCGAGTCCGCAATTCACCCCTGTTTGTCCTACGCCACCACCATGCTCCCATTTCGAATATTTTGGTGGGTCCTCGAACCGATCCTTTGATGATCAGTTCCGCGACTGATGGATCTGTTACTACGTGGGATTTTAGATCGTTGAGTGGTTCTATCGAGACGGAAGCCGTCGCTGCTGCTACCGCCAGTGGCACTACGACTGGCGCCAACAGTAGCAACAAGCGCTGCAAGGTTGTTCGTCATCCTGCCGCCGTCATGAACTTGGGTCCCAATGAAGATCGTTTTTCGCTGGCCCGATCGGGTCCTGTCCTTTTAAGTCGTGGTACTCGATCTGGCGACAATACGGTAGTGAGTATCGGTAGTGACGCCGTGGTACGAGAATGGAAGACATCTACGGGTAAGTTGGTTCAGCAATGGAATAGCGGTCACTGCGACGCCTTGTCCCACTTTTCCAATTTGTCGGATGCTTCGTTGACGGGTCCTTTGTTGGAAGGAGGAACAGCAGCGGGTATTTCCGGCACCATTACCAGCAGTTGGGACGGAACGATTCGTATGCGCAAGCGGATCCCTCTGCTCGATTAGAAGTTTTTCAGATTTCGTAAAAAGAATTTGTAAACTCCAGTATCAAAAAAATAATATATACTCTACGTCTACTACTACTAGTAGTAGACTAGTAGGGGGGGGCTAGTCAACCATTCAAAAAAGAATCTATCTCATTGTGAAGCTTTGCTTCTTATCCATGGATTAGTCTACTAGTGTGCATCATTTAATGATGTTCGAGAACTTTCCATAGCCGTTGACAGCGAAGTCAAAACATTCGTGACTCGTCGGAGTCGAATTGGACACTGAAAGATCCAGTTCATTAATTATTGTTTTTTGTATCTACTCGTATCTTTTTGGATGTTGCACGTCCCATCAAGTGCTGTAGTAGTAGCAGTAGTATCATCACCATCATCACTTGCTTGCTTGCTTCCTCCGGGATCGTGTTTGTTTGGCCATTGAATCTATGATCCATCGGTTGGATCCTTCTCAACTGTTACGTGTGCTTGTTCTGCTGGGACTAAAAGTCTATGAAAAAGAAGATCCAAACTCACTGCACAATTACAAAAAATAATTACAAACGTCTTCTTTAATTCTCGTTTATTTTCCATTCCCCCCCCCTATAATAATCAACCATGGGCAAGCTGACAGTATTCCTCGACAAGGTCACCAACGTGGCTGATCGTGATGGCATTGGCTCTTCTGATGTGTAAGTTTCGAGCTGTGCCGAGGTTGCTGTGTGGCTGTGTATTATTATTATTTCATCTCAATATCATCTCTTTCATTGCAATTAAAAAAATTCACCCCCTTCTCACTGCCTCACTTCCCACCATAATCTCCTCCCCTGCTCATCACATCTCTGATTATATTAATTTATTGTCACCTCACTACAGCTTTGTCAAGTTTGATTTGGAACAAGACAATATGCTTATGGATAAGCAGTTTGGAACTCAACAGTCTAGCACCAAGAACAACGACACTTCTCCTGAATACCAGGAGACGTTTTGGTTTGAAGTTCCTAGCCTCAAAAATTTGGTCTTGAAGTGCAAGGTTATGGATAAGGATCCCTTGAGAGACGACAAGTTGGGATTTTGCAAATTCAAGTTGGATGACATGGGTTTGACTTCATCTCCTCAGGCAGTCGACAAGGTCATTGACAATAATATTTTTGTCAAGGACGGAAAGATTCACCTCAAGCTCTCGTACGAAGATTAGACTTTGAGCGAAATATGGTTTTTCTCTTTTATCATTTTATGGAACTTGGGAGGCGCTGGCTACTACTGTATGATCTTCAACCATAATTCGATAATAGTGCTAACGAAAGATATTTCCGTTGACGTTCAGTGCTGTATTTGCTTGGTCAGAAGTTACCGTCTTGCAATTGAAATTCTACAGTATTTTTTTTTAGCTTCTTGAGAGTATCACGTTTGAACTCTTTTCTACACAAATAAAATACCTCCATATTCCCTATGCCTCAAACTGGCAACTACTTAAAACAAAGAACACTCTGCAGCAAAAAGACAACAGAAGATTCGCATCAAATTTATTGTGCGTAGAAGCACAACCAGAGAAACGAACTTGAACGACACAGGCACCTACGAATATAGTATTCCTGTATTCCTTGCACGAGGGCAACGATACTTATTCATTGATTATGCTAAGTGATGGTGACGTACACGTACAGTGTACAGTTGTTGCAAATGTGAGTGAATTACAACGAATTGAGCCTGGATCGGATTAACTCTTCGAGTTTTTCCAAACGAAAATCTTGCAACAGCTTGCCATTGGGCCCGGGCGACACAAACGGGAAGAAGGCTAGACCGACATTGATGATGGGTGCTCCAGGTATCGAGGTTGGCAGGAATCCCGTGGCATAAAACTTCGTCTTGGCAGTGCAACCTTTGCCGTTATTGGAAGAGACAAATTTGACATCAAAAGCATCCAGCCATTCTTTTTTCGTCCAAGCTCGGATGTGCACTCCCTTTTGTGCATCGGCCTCAACGATAGTAAATTCTGGTATGAATAATTTTTCTCGTTGATCCTGGGACAAATTTTCAAACACATCTTTAATGGCAGTACTGACTTGTTGGGCATTCTTGTTGCTGAATTCCCACGTTACTGCACGCGAATTGAGGTTCAAGAATCGACCGAGCCAGTGTCCAGGAGCCAGTGCGTCCTGCAATGGTCCTTGAAGTTTGGAGAGCTTGGACGGATTGGCTTCGCGAACGGCCTGCAGCGAAGAAGAGGATGATCGGCTTGCGCGTGCACTCGTTGCTGGGACGGAAATTTGAGGCTGAAAGGCATCGGCTTGACAGCAACCCACATGATTATTTGATTCAAATTGCAGAATAGCAAGGAGAAGAAGGAGTGCAAGCGAAGGGAGGATCTTGTTCTTGTTCTTGGCGATAGTCATCATCTTGCTCTGGTATTGTTTCAAAAAGTGTTGCAATGGAGATGTTACCAGTACGTGAATAAAAATAATTACTCGAGTAGGAGGAATGTATTTTCGTTTATGACTTCAGTCGAGAAGATCATCGTGGCTTTTCACATGATATTATCATGGTGCTATTTGGAATTAGGATCGTTCCTTATTATTACTAGCTAGTACGTCGGATAGTATCCAAAAAAGATTACTGACATTCATGTGACTGAGTCATCGCAGTGTCTGCAGGGTCAAGGTTCAGATTTCGATTTTCAGAAAATTATTATTTAAAAATCATAATAAGAATTCACGAATACTACTGTACAGCCTCTAGTAGTTTGCTATTCGAGAAGAGAACAGAATTGCTAGACTAGCTTCAATGTCTCTAGCTAGCTAGCTAGTAGCAGTAGTTGTTGTTGTTATTGCTCGTCCTCCTATCAAAGCGTTGAAGGAGGACAAAACATCTTGTCAGCAACTAGCATTCCCTTGGCTATCCAGTGATTACAGTAGAGAAATAAAGACTACTCTAAAGCTGCGATTGCCTTGATAGACACGCGGCACTTTAATAATATTATAAACACATTAAAGCAGTAGCCTCAATTTTACTACTTTGCTTTGCAGCATTTTTCACTCTTTTTCTGACTACGAAAGTTGGGTTTGTTTTAGCTTTTTTCAGAACTACTAACAGTTGAGTCGGTGTTGGAGGTTTCATATTCCATCGAGCTTGTTGACTAGAGTAGTAGTTTCTTCATTTGTTGTAGGACTTTAGGAAATCCAAAGTATCCGCACTAATCGTTTCTTTTTCCAAGACTCGTCCTCCACTTGCACTGCCAGAAACAACGCCCAAACCATTACCACTGCTAGCAGCAGGTGTCGCAGAGAAGACAGGTGATGGAGCTTGCTTGGCGGCCTCCATCTGTTGTTGTTGTTGTTGTTGTTGTTGTTTTAGATCATGATGAGAAAAGGATATTTCGTTCCCAACGAAAGGTGTGTTTGTGGCGATACAAGTGAAAGGCAGACAGGGCTGATCAGAAAAGTATTCAAAATTCAAAGAATGTAATATCAAATACAAGAAGGAAACGAAAGAAAGGGCGCACCTTTTCTGCCGTGGTTTTATCGGCAGCTGCACGATCGGCTGCAGCCTTTTCTGCAGCTGCCTTCTCTTCAGCAGCCTTTTGTAATTTAAGTTTCGCTTCAGCTTCGGCTGCCTTTTCTTCTGCCTCCGCGAGTTTAGCTTCAGCTTTTTCAACCTCAGCCTTGAGGAGAATCACGAGAAAGACTTTGTAAGAAACACAGTAGACACCACTGCAAAGCTCCTTTCCGATAATATTATTTTAATGATTTACATACCGTGGTTGCACCTTCGCTAACCTTGAGTGCTTTGGCTTCATCAGCAGCAGCCTTCTTGGCCGCCTTTTCGGCATTAGCAGCTGTGAATGGAAAGGGGAGGAAAAAGCAAAATAAAAAGTATAAATGAGAACACACTCGCAAGCACACACGTATAGTTCGTATCTAACCCATCTATCCACCAATTTATGTCTCCGTAGATTCTGAGTTCCATTTCCATCCACACATGACTTCAGTGCAACATAACGCCGTATTAAGAAACGTACCCTGTTTTGCGGCTTCGGTGTCAGCCTTCTTTTGAGCCAACTTTTCAGCTGCTTCTTCTTGGGCCTCGGCCTTTTCAGCGGCCTAGAATTGCGATAGAACAAATAAATTGAATTGAGCATTGCATCGTGAGACGTGAGAATGTCCGAGTCGACATAAGAAATATGGCGGCCCAGTAACAACACAAAACACAGTAGATACAGTATAGAAGAGCAATGCTATTTACCACCTACCTTTGCTTCCGCCGACTTGGTTGGCTTTGGTGCAGCTGCTGGTTTGGCTGGAGCATTGGCCTTTGCTTCGGCAGCGGCAGCATTCCTGGCTTCACGCTCTGCCTTGATGGCTTCTTTTTGTTCGCGCAATTCTTCTTGTTTGGCAGCCTTGCGAGCAGCTTCATCTTCCTTGGCGGCCAATTGTGCAGCCTTTTGTTCTTCCATCTGAGCCTTTTTGGCAGCTGCAGCTTCCGCTGCTTTGGCTTTTTTATCTTCGAGGCCTATTCGTTTTTTGGTAGCCTTGACCTGATCATCGTCTTCACCAAAATTGTACCCCTTGGGCGTCACTGCACTCTTTTTGGGTGCACCAATCACTGATTTTTTGTTGGCGGGAGCAGCAGCACCCCTTTCCATCGAAGGAGCCGACAAGGAAGGAAAAGAGATGGAAGGCAAGCCAGGAATGTCTGGCAATCCTCCTCCCAAAGCAACAATCAAGCCCAAAGACGCGACGGCTCCTCCCAAATATCCCTGGCAGGTGCAGTGCAGTACCAAGTAGTGTAATGTAATATTGGGTTTTGGGTTAGGGTGCAAGTGCAGGTGAGAGGACAAGCACCAAACTTGAAATAGTAGCCACGCTAGACGCTAGACGCTAAACTAAGCCGACATGGAATATGGAGTACCGGTACCAGGTACTAGCACGAACACGCAACAACACTTACACCAGCTTTTACAACTTCCGAGGGATCGACTTGAGGATTAGGATTCAATTTGGCCCGTTTAAAATTTTTGGAGCGAATAACATCCAATGAGGTAGAGCTACTGGTAGTAGTAGTAGTAGCACTACGAGAAGCAGTAGCAGCAGGCTGGGGAGCAAAGGCACTGGCACCGCTCATCATCAGGGCTACAAGGGAAATGGCAGCCGAAAATCTCATGGTAAATAAATTGAATGATAAACGTTAGACAAGGAGAAAAAGTGAAGGAATCGCTCTACTAGTAGCTGTGTAATTATAGGCAGAAGCACAACGTTCAACGAGACAGGATGCTGATGCGAGGATGCGGGGAGAGGTTGCCTTTTGTTGGACGTTGTTGCTGTTCATCAGGCGTACCGTACTGTAGGCATCAAGTCCACTGACGTAAATAAAAAATTCAATAACAAACAATGAAATACGTGTACTAGTCTACTACTACTAGCTACTGTAGTAGTAGACTTTCTACTAGCAGTAGACTACTCTAGTACTGGAGTAATATTGGGTTGTTGACTGAGTCCCGTGAGTACGTGTTTGAACTCAAAAGATATGCGAGTACGTGTTGTTTCATAACAATAGGGTTAAGGACTAAATTAAATTAGAGAGAACTCCAACTCTACCAGTGTGGCAAGCGCTTGCGACCATCATGGCATGCAGGCATTGTACTACTACTACTAGCTAGAGACTACTACTAGCTACCCTGGTAGCTAGTAGTAGTAGTTGCTCGAAAGAATATCCATTTGGACCTAATAGTAGGGTCTAGTTCTAAAGCTAAAGATTGTTTACTTCGCCGCCACGTTGCTACTAGTCCAAAATTACCCACTACCCAATACCTCCTTTCAGACACATTCACTTCTTTATTACTCCTTCAGGAAACTAAGCCACGCAGAAGGACTGTTCAGTAAATTCAATTCGCGTTCTATATTCATCTTGAAGACTCGTACTCGTGTGGCCTGACGAGGTGTATAGTGATGATGATGCTGCAAATGACGTTTCACTTTGACCAACAGCGCGAGTGATTCGGATTGATAATGACGAGCGGCATCGTAACGACGCAATTTACGTTCCGTAGCACCCAAGGCACACAGTGTTTGGATGACTGTATAATAGCGCGTTGCCAATATTTGGGTAGCGTACGACGATGATGACGACGACTCGTCATTGTTGACTTCTTGGTAATGACTCGCTGTAGGTGGTGTCAACTGGGGATGCTGGTACGGATACCAAATAACTTCCAGCAAGGCTTCGTAATTTTTGCGTGCTTCGACGTGCTGATGCATGTGCAAGGTCGCCAATAATGCCAAATTCCGAAGCGTTACGGCAAAGCCGGCATCACGATAAACGTAATCTTGTCGATTGTACTTTCGTTGCATTTCTTCCTTGTACCCATGATAGCTTTTACGAAAAGCTAGCTTGGTATTCTTCTTTTTGGACTTTCTTTGGTTGCTATCGTTGTTACTGGGATCGACGTTTCCCAGTACTCTAACACCCTCAACGTAAAGAGGATCGGGTAAACACAAGATATTCATTCGAATGATATTTGCGGCAGAGGAATCCTCCTGCTCTTCCTCTCCCATTCGCTCTAATGCCAATTTATAGAATTTGTTGGCAGTGGGAGCATTGCCCATAATATCGTGTAATAATCCCAAATGATAATATGTACTGATCAAAAGACGTGTCTTGTCGTGAATGATCTGGTTCTGGGCTTCTTGCTGTTGGACAACTTCCAATAAGGATTCGAAAGCAAAAATGGCATCTTCGTAGTGCCCGAGTTGATTCGAGACCATAGCGGAACCGTGCAACAGTGCAATAAGTAAGACAGGAGAGACGCGTTCGACTGTTCGTGGTGTCAGGGGTGCTACGGAAGCTTTGTCAATTTGACTTTCATTTCCTTGTTTTGCCTCCATCAATTGGAAATGAATGTCGAGTGCCATTTTGTAGTACTTGTAAGCACCCTTCAGTTCCTGGCAGTGTTCGTTGACAGTCGCTAGTCGAAATAAAGTTCCGATGCGACTAATGTCGTTTGTGATGTTATTCTCGGCCTGTTCTTTTGCTGACAACGCCTTTTGCAAGTGCCAAGCTTCTTCCAAAAACGACCGAGCATTTTTGTAAAATCGTAACTTTTCTGCAACGCATCCTAAATTGAACAATGTAGCAATCAACTTTCTGGTATCTCGGAGTGATGTATGGCTTTGCGACGAATGTCGACTTTGCTTTTTACGCAAAATCAGCGCCTTTTCGTAATACATCAAGGCTTTGGGATACTGTTGATTCAGATCGAACGCCAATCCCAAACTGTGAGATGTCTGTGCTAGGTCAGCATATTGCTGTGCCAAATCATGATCGCAGTCCTGCTGTTTTCGATACACACGCTCCTTCATGATCAGCGCCTCTTCTAAACAGTTGATGGAATCATTCAAAACTTGCAATTTGTCGCGCATCAGCACACCCAGTGTTTCCATGGAATGTGCCAAGTCGAGATTGTGAGCTTGAAGTCCATAAATTTCTGACTTGATTTTCAAGGAGCGCGTGTAACACACAAAGGACTGGTGGTAGCACTGGTTTTGTTGCAAATTGGTGTCGGTAGTATCTGCAGCATCACCCGATTCTTTGTAAAGCCAACCCAGAACATCCAGAGCTTGTACGATCTCCATTTGTAAGGGCAACTTGTCCATACTATGGGGAAGTTGGATTGAGAATTCCAATGTCTCGACCATTGCTTGGAGATACATCAACTGACTGGAAACATCGTGAGCACGTTCGGCCTTGCGAATAAGGGGTTTGAGCAGTAGAAGGTAGAAGAGAGCGATCGCATAAAGGATGTCGGAATCATTGTACCAGTCTTTTGTTGGTAAAACAAGTTGAGCTTCTTTTTCACTGGTTGCATTGGCATTTGCAATGCCATCTACTTTTTTGGTGAATGAAGGGCAGGTCAAGAGTCCTCTAATGCTGGATGCTGATGGTTGATGCTTCTGCTGTTGTAGCCTGTGCTGCTTGTTCAATGCGGGTAGGATCTGAAACAGTAGGCCTGCAAAGTAATAGAGAGTCTGTTGCTGCACAGCAAAAGTGAGAATACGTGAAATGACCGGCTGATTAAGAAAAGGGAGGTTCACTGCCCCTTCATCTGTTACCACAGAAGCATTTGTTGGAGGTGGAATATATAGGACCAAATCTGTGCAACTAGATTTGCACTTCTTTTTTTTACCTGATGACGATGACGATGATGTAAATGCCAATGCCAATTGCAGTGGCGGCTGCTGCAGTTGAATGGAGGCTTTCTTGATATCGTTCTCTAACGCTTCCATGAAGGAATCAGTCTCCGAAAGGTCGTTTTCTTCGTCCTCGGTGTTGTTGGCTTGTAGCCAGGCATTCCCTACTGGACTCTTGCAAAACATATTGTGCGGATATGATGTCAAGTTTTCCACGGCGTCTTCATCTACCAGTGAAGATTGCTTTCTCAGAAAAGGTCGAGGCGACGGAATATTCTCATTAGAACTACGTCGCAAAATACGCTTGGAGTTTCTGTTGACAGAGACCTCTCGAAAAGGTTCCTTGTGTTGTTCATCGAGACTACTAGAGAAGGTGTTGTTCATGGTTAAAATTGAGAGACAAGTGTGTCGATAGATCTGTCTGATGAGTTGAGCGAGCTGGAATATATGGATAATGGATAATGATGAAAAGCTATCTAGCGTATTAGACCACAGGATTGCGCCAAAGTTAACTGAAAAATGAAAGGGGAAACATCTGGAAGGTCGACTGGCTTTCTGAGTCAACATAAAAAACTCGCTGCAGTATCTAGTAGACTAGGTCTACTAGCCAATAATAATTATTTAAAGTGGATCACAACGCTAGTCTAGTAGGCACCAAAAGTAGGGGGGTCTACTAGAGACTACTACTACTAGCTACACGTAGTTACTACTCTAGCAGGTACTAGTAGCTAGAGGCACTAGCTACTACTGTAGTACCATACTACTCTAGTACTACTCCTGGCTGATACTAGTTCTACTACTAGCTAGCGATTCGACTCGTCAACGCTCACTTTTTGCTAGTAATGCGAAAACAATTAAACAACCGCGAAGAAACAAGAAGGTATTGCTATTCGGAGTGCCATCAAAGACAGTTCTATTTCGCAGTCCTTACGAATAAGCTTCATATTTTAAGAAAAAGAAAAGCAATTTGTCTTGGCATGCTAATCCTCCTTCGGCACGACACGGCTTGGCTATTAGCAAAGTGCAAAGCTCTTCTTGTTTCTTGTTGCTTTTGCAGTAAACCAGTAAACGCTGATTCTCTTTACTCTTTAGTCAAGTGCACGGGAAAACTGCACGGTTGTATTGCTGTCAACAATGATCAAAACTCAAAACCAAAGCATTCGAAGCTACAAATAAAGAATGAAGACCACAACATATTCTCTTTTCTCCAAATTCAAGCGGCTTTGTTGAGGGCACAGGGCACCCACGCTAACTCTGATCGGATGATGATGAACAACCAGCGGCAAATTACTTTTGATCGTTCAACTGATTCTCAAGGAGATCCAATATGGAAGCGATACGAAACCTCGTGATCATGGCTAGACGAGGGAAGTTCAACTTTCGTTTCACAAGCGTTCAAAGCTAGCAACGGCGCTGACAACATTCCCTGCTTTCACAAACAATCGTAAATATCCAGAGTGCCTTCAAGTTGTTGCACACTGCAGGCTGTAGGTACAAAGCTTCCTTCAGAGCCTAACCGAAATACAAAAGGAATCATATGATAGAAGAAAAAAAAGAGTCGTCAAGCTTGTATTGTTGTACTTTTGCACTCTTATGATGAAATTCTTCAAAAGCAACTGTTCAGCTCAGCTCAGAAATTCCCGTAAACATTCCAAAATGGGATCCCAACATTTTCTCTTTTCCGGTGGTTCCTCTTCTTCATCCAAATCTTCCTCCTCTCGTCCTTCTTCTACGGCTTTTTGTTTTTTCTTGGCGATATGTATGTGCCGTCGTACCAGTTTGGTGCGTTGGTGTTCCTTGCCCAACGTTTCCTTGTAAATTTTGTAGGCTTTCTTGTACTCTTCTGCGGCCTCTGGATAATCTTCTTGTTCTTCTAAAATAGACGCAATCATGAATATAGTATTGGCTGTTTGTGCGTGATCCTCACCGAACAACTTTTTTCGAAACCAGAGCGATTTTTGCATAGCCTCCAGAGCCTCCCTGGTTTTCCCTTGTTCCTTGAGCATGAATCCAATGTTGCTGTGTATTGTCGCACGTTCTTCTTTGGTATTTTCATGGAATTTTGCCTTATCCATACTGTCGTAAATGTACAGAGCATTTTGCAAGGCCTCCATGGCGCCATCGAGATCCCTTTTTTCTTGCAATATAGCACCAATGTTATTATATAAAAGGGCTATTCGACCATCGATATCCGTGTCCAAGGCATGAACGTACAATTCCAAGGCCTTGCGATACTTTAAGAGCGCTCCGTCGAGATCTCCCGCTTTCATGAGTTGTTTGCCTGTAATGGCTTCTGTGGCAGCCTTGATGGTACCCACCAGAGGATCATTTCCATCCTTCCCAATAACGGCATCTTGTACGACCTGTGATAATTGAAAGACTTTAAAAGCGGCATTGATCTTTCGAGCTTCCTTGAGCTGTTGTTCGTGCGTTTCATAGGCTTGGAACAACCATCGTTTATCCCTCATTGTTGCGGAAGCTGCATTCAACAAGGCTTGTCCTTTGGCATAGTGTGATATGGCTTGTTGAAATTTGCTGGTCTTTTGGTACAATAAACCTAAATTAATGTGCGATGTAGCAGTAGCGGGATGATGTTCATCCAATAATTTCGACTGAACATCCAAGGCCCGCCTGTAGGCAACAATGGCTCCATTTGCATTTTCTTCCTGTTTTTGTAACAAATCACCTAGTCGTGCGTACAGTGTTGCTGTCGATGCATGTTCAATCCCAAAAACAGCTTCTTGAATCACCATGTCCTTGGCAGCCGTTTGCAATGCACCGGGTAAGTCCTTTTGTCTCGCGAGGGCATTACTGATGGTGTGGTAGGTTGCACACTGTTTGGGCAATCGTTTGTGTGGTAACGTCTTGTTGTATTCCGTCAGACGAAAGGTAGGATTGGCCAATTCTATTTCTTCTGGTGCGACAGGCTGATCCAATACTTGTTCGATAGTCATGGCTCGTCGCATCATTTCCAACGCCGCTTCTTGTTCATCGTGCTGTAAGAACATGAGTGACGATTGTTCAAAATATTGAATATAATGCTGTGTGAGGGTATAGGTATTGTCCAGATTTGCGTACTTTTCTTGCAGGTCATCAAATTCTTGTACCAACGACCTAAACCAGGTCCGAAAAACAATGTTGACCTTATTGTTGAAGATTGGAAATCCTGGTCCACCATCCTCTTTGGTAATTTGTTGAAATATGGTGTCACGATCTCTGTCGAGGGTGGTGTTGGTATGCTGCACTTTGGTAGCTCCCAATTTTTCGTACAGGCGATTGGCATTCTCGTAGCCTCCCAAAATGTACTGTTCCACGTTCATCTTATCCGTCGGAGGACAAATAACTCGAATATTAAGTCCTAGCTGCACCGCAAGATACACTTCATAAATAGGCCACGTCCTTTTGAGTAGCAGAGGATCTTCGTGAGGTGCTATCAGTACCAGAACGTTGCGAATATCTTTTAATCTGTCCTGACATTCTTGTATTTGTTTCATGACGACAACACTACTGGTATTGTTTTTGTTTTCGTTTTCGTTTTCGTTTTGCGCCGCCTCCTGTTTCTTTTGTTCTTCCATTATTTCGTGTTCTTCCAACAGTAGTAGATTGGGTATTCGGTGCAAATTAATACACAAGGCATAGATCCAGACATAGGTCTGTTTGGGTTCTTTCGATTGACAGACACATACATCCATCAGTGCCGATGTCAGTTGATCCAATGTCGTATCTTCTGATAAAATCACATAAAAGTGTGCTGGTCCAACATGGTGGTCGTTTCCTCCCTGTTGTAAGCAGTCCACGTAACTGACACCATAGTTTTGATCGCGAGGACAAAAAGCATCCTTGCCTTTTGGTTTGATACAACTGTCTTGAATATCTCGTATCGTACTGGAACAACTTACACCAGCGGCGGCTTCTACTTCCGTAACCAAGTGAGTTGTCAAATACTGTACACTAATACCCGTTAAGCTACTGGTACTGGTACTGGTACTGGTACTGGAATTGTGAATGCGGGTAGTACTTTGTTGACCAGGCAATGCACCATCAGGAGGAGTAGTAGTAGTAGCAGCAGCAGCAGCACTCGCAGCGCTACCACTACCACTACCACTATCATTCATGTTCAAGGATTGTTCCACTCCAGAAACCGTACAACAGCTGCTGCTGTGGTTGTTGTCTTTAGTCGTAGTGGATGCTTTCTCTTTATCTCTTCCCATGGTTGTTGCATTTAGGTATTGTTGCTATTTGTTATGAGACGTCCGTTCTTCTTCTTGGTTTGTTTTTCTTGTTGTTGTTGGATTGATTGATTGTTGGGTGTCCGACTACAGTAGGTGTCTAAGTGAACAGCACAAGAAAAATTAACACTATTGAGAGTTGAGAGTAATGTTATGGTGATGACAAAAGTAGAAACTTTTTCTGCAGCACACACTCTACCAGGCATCACTGCCAGCTCAATTTTGAAATAATAAAAATACTACTATTAATAAACGCCTATTCAAATCCAGATGAATGACCGGCAATTAGGGATAGCGTTTCTTGGTACCTATTGTTTTCTACTGGTACCAGGTACCATATTCGTACCGGTCGCATCTACTACAACTACTGTACTTATGTAGGCTCTTTCGACCAACTCTACCAGATAATAACAGTAGTATGACATAGTACTAGACTAGACTACCTAGCTAGCAGTAGGTCTACTACTTTGATACCCTACAGCACAAATACAGCTAAGCAGCCAGTTCGTACCTACTACTAGTACTACTACCAAGGGCATGATACCTCCTTATTATAGCAGTACAATCTACTACTCCAAGTAGTTCGCTACTCCAAGAAGTAGTTTTCTACTACTAGTAGTGGTCGCACTGTTATAATAGGAGGACTCTCGGGAGACACAACCGCGTCCAAAATTATACGAAACATGTAGCAAATTGATGTGCGACGAGAAAGCCGGATAATCGGACCATGATTTTGGACTTTGTGTGTAGCTACTCTCTACTACTACTAGCAGTAGTAGCTCTAGTAGTACCAGCTTTCGTAGGCATACATACACACGCGTCGTTTGGAACTTGACGATGCCAATACCGTTGCCTACTTTTTGAGTTTCTCCTCATGAATGCTGTGTGTCCATTGAAGCTAGAGATATCAGTAGTACTCTACGTAGTACAGGGTTTGATTCATAACTTTAATAGACAGCACAGCCGTCTGGAGCATATCCAGGAGAGGTAATAAAGACAAGGCTAGCTACTAATTGTATCAGAGAACCTTCATGCCTGTATTTTCGGATGACAACCGCTCCAGACGTGACGGACAACGGGATGTGTGCACAATTTCATGGCATGCATTGGTACTGTAGTACTACAAAGTACCTGGTTGCTACGCGGAGTACCTGGTACCTGGTAGCTAGTCTAATCGTAGTAGTATTATTTTTATTACTACGTGGAGTACGTAGATACGGGTACTACTAGGTAATAGTAAGGACTAGCTACGAGTACTAGTACCAGGTACTGTACCGTACTCGAGTAGTCTAGTAGGAGTCAAAAATGGGTATGACTATCAGTACTATCTATTGTCACCATGGTACCGGTAGAGTCGTATGGACAAGTACTACCTTTAGTAGTAGTGGTAGTACTAGTAGACCTGCTAGCTTGGTCCTTTTACCTGGTACTAAAACAAAAACAGGTGTACCCCTTCCGTTTCATACACTAGTACCTGGTAGACTACTAGTAGTCGTACAATAAAATTTATCGCTTGTTGTTTTTATTATGACCGGTGTTCTCTCGAAATCATGAATATGATCGTACAGTAGTAGAAGTACCAATACGGTAGCAGAGCATTATTAGGCCTTGGCAGATACGGAAAAGACTCTACAATATTTGATTGTCGCCATCGAAAACAAAACCAGGAAGTCGCGTTTATTGATGTGGTTTGCTTCCTGTCGCTTGTAGCAGAAAGTTTTATCAACAATCATTAGATTTTCGTCGTACTCCCTGTGTCCTTTCCTATTGGCTTGGAATATCACAGACAAAAACCCAGCTTGTCGTAGAGTTCACTGCATGAGAAGGGAAAGGAGTTCATTCTAGGGTTGTTATGGTGATAGATCGTTTAAAGAGCTGTGCTTCCCGTTGCTAGTCTAACAGGCACCCTTGCATGATCGTGTGTAGTTTTTTAGATGAAGGTCATTCGGATCAATAGATCAACAATTACAAGCTACCATACCAGTGTTCAAATGGCTAGACAGATGTAGGATTAACACATCTACTAGCTAGTAGCACACGAACATATTATTATTGTTTGCCTTCGATGGACTCTTCTGGACTAGTAGTGTTTGCAGCTCCAGTTGCCATTCCTCCGAAAAATCGCAAGGCTACACTAGTAGTATGGTACTAGTACGCTACCTGCTACCAGGTACCAGGTACGGTAATTACAGGTACTTGTAGTACCAGGTACCTGGTAAGTAGTACCGTAGTACTGCTTACCGTACCTCCACTAGCTA
>Ga0100402_1001026_pt1 | contig 32594 bp, 23 predicted proteins | sample CryGeyme20150102_FD_80419 | JGI IMG/M metagenome (GOLD analysis project Ga0100402, IMG submission 80419) | Groundwater microbial communities from Crystal Geyser aquifers in Utah, USA - Crystal Geyser metaG 2015-0102 | ecosystem: Environmental > Aquatic > Deep subsurface > Groundwater | place...
CCAAAGCTTTGCTAGACCAGCATAAAGTAAAACAAAACTTAAAAAACCTTTTATCAGAACTAGAATTAGGTCTTTCCATTTGGTTTCAAGCCATTTCGTTTTTAGTGCAGCATCCATAGAGCTTTAACTATTTCTTGTTTTTTCTATATAGTTCATCTCAAAGCAAAAGATTTAAAACTTTTATGCATTCAAAATGAACTCTGTTCACGATCATAAACCCGGCTAAACCCGATTAGACCTCTAAAGCATCTTGTTTCTACAATAGATAAAGGTTTAGAATAAATCCTAACATTCAGAACTAATCATAGACAAGAGTAACATGAACCTAAAGTTAATTTTGAACGTCTTCCTAAATTACCTTAAAGTACCCGTTTCCTAATTTGTAAGTTTGCAACCAATACATCATTATTCAACGACAGGGACAGTATAAATAGTATTTCTTTTTAATACAATACCCCCCTCCCCCACAAATATTTTTATATTTTACATATTATTACATTATTTTCGTGATTCGATTAACAAATCATACCTCCTTATTTCTCACAAATGACATAAATCAATCAAAAAAATATTTTTAGCTATTTGAGTAGATTCTTAACTATAGTGCTAAAAAGTTATTATATATATTCTTTACTGTAAATTCGCTAACTTTATATCATTATTTTTTAATTACTTATAAGTTTTACTACTAGACTGAAGTTTTTTTTATTCTTTTAAGGTTTGCCTAGCGAGACTGCATGTATTATTATGCACATTAAACATTTCTGCAAAAATCGTTGCAGAACAGCACTATACCATTTTTTACATATATTTCTTATTTAAAAGAATTTACCATATTCTCACCTAACGTTTTTTTTTAATTTCCCATTCTTTTTTATTTAATAATTCATAACGTTATACTTTACTACTAAATAACTCAATATTAAAGGATTCCTAAAAATAGCAGTCTAATTATTTCCTCATTTTAGGAAAGCAATTTGTCAAACAAACTATAAGCTATTTTTTAATCACATTTGTCTATAGATTTCATTTAATTAACAATAACTTCCCCAAAAAATCAGCTTTCAATCTCATTTAAAAAACAAAATTCAGGCACAAGAAAAAATGAATTAGAGCTAAAAGCCCAAATTAACATCTTAATTTAGTTGACCATATTACATTGGCTTTCTAAACTCATTTATTCAATATCATACTTTACTTTCATTACCGAATGATCAAATAGTGATCTAGCTATAAATCTGTCATTGTTATTATAAAAAAAGAAAATTGTAACTCTTTTATTCAGCTCCGGTGATATTTTAAATGAATACCTATATTTTAATGAATTCCATTCGTAAACATCCATTACTCTTTCGGCACCCTTCTTTTTTTCAATATTTTGAACAATCAGTTTATCTTTAACTATTTGATATGTATAAAGATACTCTGAAGTTGGAGGAGAATAAACTTTGGCACCACTACTCTTATTTTCACTAATCTGTGGCATTTTGCTAGCTGTGTAATCATTAAAATTGATCAATTTTTTTGAAAATGAATACTCCTTATCCTTTCTTTTAAAACTGATTGTTTCAAGATTATTCGATTTAAACAGATAAAACATGTTTTTATCATAAAACAAATCACCTGATAAATCAAAAATATTATTCATATCATCTTCCTTTAAAGCAGGATAAGTTGATGTTATAGTACCATTATCATCATATTCGGCTAATAAATATTCTTTTAATGAATGCTGCACAATTAAAGTATCATTTATCATGAAAAGTCTTTTCCCATTATCACGAATTGGGATTTCTTTTATAAGGGATGGCTCTTTCTCAAAAGTTAAAAATGTGACTTTGCTATTAGCATTATCAAGTACAACTAATTGTTTTTTATAAATTAATGCGCCCAATATGTACATAAATTCTCCAGGGCCTTTTCCTTTACTACCATATTCCAATAATAAGTTATAAGCACTGTCATACACCTCAATTCTTGAAAGATCTCTGCAAATGAGCAAAGTATCATTCTGCAATAACGAAATACCACGAGGTTCACCTAAATCTTCTAATTGATTTTTCTCAATGTTTTTTAGTTCCTTAAATACTCTTTGCGCAGTTAAATTTTGAACCGTAAATAGTACTATTAAAAACAGGAAAAGTAGAGTTTTCATAAATATTTATTTCTTTTGTGTTAAATAAGTAGGGCTAAAGTTTAATTTGATTTACCATAACGAAACCATTTTGCAATTCTAATTATTAGAAGAATATTCGGTACTAAAATAGTTACCATTGTCACTTGTTATAATTCTGTTACCATTAATTGAATATATATATTCTGACTTTTCTATTAATTGAATTGTAGTGAATTGATTTTCTTTTATGGCAATCATTTTATCTACTTTTTTTTGTTCATTATATACTTCTAGTCCTTTAATAGATAATTTGATAATTTCAAACTTACTATATATTTTTTCAGAATAAAGAGCATAAATTATATTTTCCTTTACTTGTAAATCTAATACACCTAGAGGGTTTAGCCCAGAATATGGTAACTCATAGTTACTTTTATTAATTAAGTGTTGATTATAATTTGATTTTTCACCAAGTTCTATTTCTTTTACGTAATTTTTATGTATTTCATGAATAATATTTAGATATTTATATGCTACATAAAGTTTATTTTCACTATAGTAAACTATTGGATTTTGACGAAGTGCATAATTCATAAAATACTGCAACTCGATTTTACTCGTGTCAATTAACGTTGTTTTTGATAATTGATTTTCGAAACTCTATAAGTATTCTGCATTATTATTAATGTAGACTATTTGTTTTTTATACTCTAACCACATCGCAAGATTCTTATAAGTGCCACTTGGTGAAAATGAATCGATATGTTCTAACTTAAAATTATAGGTATTTAATACTTGTTTAGCTTGATCCCAAATATGAATTAGCTTATTTGCAGTATCAGAAACAATTGTTTTATACATAGTATTACTTAGCTCTCCAGGTCCATTTCCTGCTTTTATTACATTAACTAAAACTTTAGTATTGTTGAACTTTTTAATTGGATGTTTTGAATCAGTATTATCACTAATAATAAACGATTCCTTATCTAAATAATACATTTTGTTATAGAGATATGAATCATCAATTGACGCAAAGTCGTTCTCCCATTTTTGAGCATTTACATTTTTTATTAGCCCTAAGAGTAGACCTAATAAAATTATTTTATTTTTCATTAAAGACCCGAATTTTAATTTAACCGCTAAATTTTCGATAGAATACTTAATTATCATCAAAAATCAAACGTCCTAAATTTAATTCTCATTCTATAACACAAAAACATTTCTCTCTTTTTCATTCAATTCACAAAAATTTAATTTGAATGCCAATGGTTCTTATGCTAAGTTTCCGCGAATTAAATTTGTTGTTGTTATTTCGAGGCAGTTTATGATTAAGATTGTATTTCTTTTTTTTGTTATCACTAGTAGTCTAGTGTTCAATTCCTTTGCGCAGCAGTCATTTACGATTGCGACAGAAACTCAAATACCATTTCAGTTTCTATCCGACGATAAACCAGTCGGTTATTGCGTAGAATTGGTTGATGCTATTTTCAAGAAAATGGAAGTTCCCTACGCTATTCAATTTGGTTCTAAAGGCAACCGAGCGTATAAAATGATTACAGATAGTAAAGCTGATGCAATTTTATCTATTTCTTATGCTAAAAAAAGAGAAACAGATTTAGATTACCCTGAAAATTTTAACCGTGAATCTGATTTCCAAAACTTCATGTGGGTCTCAGAATATGTATTATTCTATAATAAAAATCGTGAAAATGAACTTAAATCCTTAAGTAATTATCTAGATATGAAGGATAAAAATATCCGAGTTGGAGTTATTGCAGGCTTCTCTTACGAACCTGAATTCTTTGCTGCGAACTTAACAATTGTTGAAGGAAAAGACTATAATGACAATTTTAATAAGTTACTAAACAATGAAATTGATGTTTTCTTCATGGATAAAATGATTGGTAAATACACTTTAAATAACTCTGATCTTGACAGTAAAATTAGTTACATCCCCAAGAAATTCATCGTTAAGCCTTACACTCTAGCTTTTTCTAAAAAAAGTTCCTTTCCTAATAAAGCAGAAATCATGAAACGATTTTATGAAGAACTTGAATTAACAAAAAAGAATGGCTTGGCTAAAAAAATCTTGTTTAAATATATTTCGAATTATCAGTAAACTTATTTCAACTTGTTGATTTACTTTTTGAATAAAAAAACCATCGCATATTTCAAGCTTTAATAATATTTGAAATAAGCTGAATAAAATTTATTTCAAACGTACTTTAAATGAGTTTTTTCTTGCAGAAAATGTATATTAATTATTCAGTGACCGATTTACTCTTAATTCATTCAACTTTCGGACTTGGACCCTTTATAAAGTTTATTAATTTTTCAAAATGATTAATTTTGCAAATCAAATAAAAACAATAACCTAATTATAACAAATTGTTCTTTTTTTTATATAAGTTATTTCGTCATTTTGTTCTGAAAATTTTCGGTACCAGCATCTCAGCCATAGAACTATGGCTATACAAAAGAAGTGCTCATGGCGTAAAAAGATATTAGACCGAGATCCCGTGTCGGGGCACGGGATGACCTTTTTTTTGCAAAAACCAGCGAAGTTTGTTTAGAAACGAAGTCCGAAAGTTGAGTAATTCATTCACAAATTTACTTTAAGGTTTTAGAACTTTTTTTTAAGCTACTCAAAAAGTTGATTTTGTCAGGTTTTACCCATTCAAATCGTATGAAATCGCCAGTTTTTTACTCAATACTACTTTTCAGAGTACGCTCATTTTTTATTTCTTTTTCCTCTTTGAAAATCCCCGAACAATAGTATAAAGCGCATCCAAACTTGCGTTCAATTCAATCATTTCGTGTTTAATATTCTCTGTGCCTTTAAGAGAATCGCCCGCCATTTCTGCCCCTTTTTGAATAAGAGGATAAATCGTTTCTAAACCAGTATGCCCCGATTTTATTAATGTTGTTTGTTCATTTGAAATAGCTGCAACTTGCTCTGCTAATTCTTGTGATTTGTCTAATTCAACACTTAGTTCATGAACTAAAGTGTTCATTTTCCCAGTTGATTGCATTCCATTGTGAATATCAACCAAGTTTCTATCGATGATTGTCTGGGTAAGTCCAGCTGCTTCTGAAGCTTTTATGGCTAAATTCCGCACTTCTTCAGCTACAACAGCAAAACCCAAACCTGCATTTCCTGCTCTTGCCGCTTCAACCGCAGCATTTAATGCTAAAAGATTCGTCTGAAAAGCAATTTCTTGGATTGACTTCACGATTTTAGAAATTTCATTTGTACTCAGCTCAAGATTAGTAATCGATTGGTTCACCGTATTTGACGAATCTTCTACTTCTTTAGCCATTTTAGAAATCGAAGTCGTTACTACTGAATTCTTTTGTACTAAAGAGATATTTTTCTGAGATGCTTCATTCAATTGGTCTAACATGGTTTTAACATGTTCAATCTCACTTACTTGATGTACATAAGATTCACTTAGCTCTGATGAATTTTGGGCATTTTTCGCACTATTTCCTTCAAGAACAGAACTAGTATCTGTAATAACTTTTAACTGACTAACAATTTTCCTAAGTAATAATCTTCCTAAACCTTCAAGGCTTAAAATTGCAAATGCCGAAAATAGTGAATAACCTATTAAAGTCACGATTAATTCACCCTTAAAAATTGAGTGAACAGCATAAACAATAATCATTGCTAAATACACTAAGGGAATGGCAAAAACCACAAATCGAGAAACGATATTTTTTCCATTCACTTTATAAATGACTAAAGAGCCAATTAAAAATGCGACAAACATCTTCCCAGCATATAGAAGAATTTCGATCATAGACACGTTTCCACTAGATTTTAATTGAGTAGAATTTTAAGCTCTACCTGAAAATGATTATAAAAAATAGACAATGATGAATTTTACTAATTTGAATTCAGAATCCAAATTTTTTTTTGTTAAAATATATGTTCGTTATAAATCAAGAGAGGTTCCAATTTCTCGTGTTCAGAATAAAAAAACTTACGATCTTACTTAAGTATTATTCAATTTAAAAACCTCAAAGCACATTAAAATTTGATTTTTGAATTTCACATCTAAGTCATAAAAAAGTCAATAGTTTCCCTAAATCTTTACGTATCGATAAGTAATTCTTTTATCTCCAAAAACAGCCTAGAACCCAACTAGCTAAATTAATCTAATTTATTAGCTTTTATTTGATATGATACTTCAAAATTGGAGCCCGAATTCTTAGTACTGAACTCGGACTCAGTTTATTAATTAATTTTGTTCAACTTTAAGCACTTCGCTAATAATTTGTTTAAACGAAGCTTTAGGTAAAGCACCCGCAGCCATTTGTGGCTGTCCTTCAGCTGGAACGAATAAAATGGATGGAATACTACGAATGCCGAACATTGAAGCTAATTCAACTTGGTCTTCGGTGTCGATTTTATAAAAATCTACTTTATTGTCGTATTCTGTTGAGAGTTGTTCCATAATTGGAGCAATCATTTTACATGGTCCGCACCAATCAGCATAAAAATCAATTACGCAAGGATTTTGACCGTTAAAATTCCATTCTTTTGATTCTTCGAAGTTAAAAACTTTTTCTTTAAAGGTTTCAAGTGTTAAATGTTCAACTGACATATAGCGCCTTTTGGTAAGGTGTTTGTGTTTTTTGTTATGTCAAAAGATAGTAAAAACTAATTAATTTAATCCTTATATGTCTTATTTATACTATTTATATAAAATCAGCAGATTTATGTTTATGAATTAGTCTACATGAGAAATTATTACTCAAGTTCTTGCAAAAAACGAAAACTCCCCCTTTCACCAAAGTCCTAAATGCAAAAAAATAAGTGAGAAATTTAAAGGCAGACGGTGGGCTGAATGCGGGCGAGCATTCGGTACTAATAAAACTTTAGACATTTATTTTTTGAAGAAATAGTTTTGAAAAATTGATATTTAATGAATTATGTACAATTCTATTTACATTACCTTCTAATAAAAACCATTTAATATCAATTACTTATCATATTCAAAAGTGAACTAAAGCTTAAAATAAATTACATCGTTAGCTCACTATTTGAAATAGATCAATCCGACAAGATCGATTTTATAAATTGGCCTCAAATTTAAATTATTCACTTTTTAGAAGAATAACTTTTAACAGCATCAACAAAAGCTTGAGCATGATGCACGGGAATTCCAGGAATTATTCCATGACCCAAATTGGCAACATATCTATTTACACCAAAGCGATTTATCATAGAATGAACTTCTTTTGTGATTTCTTCAGGTGATTTCAATAAATGAGTTGGGTCAAAATTCCCTTGTAAAGTAATCTTTCCGCCTGTAAGCTTTCGTGCTAATTCTGGTTCTAAACACCAATCTAAACCTAAGGCAGCCGCACCAGATTTTGCCATTTCTTCCATCGCGTACCAAGCTCCTTTTGCAAATAAAATGACAGGAGCACCTGAAATTTGTGAAACTATTCGTTTCAAATACGGATAACTCAAAATATTAAAATCTTCTGGTGATAATAATCCACCCCAAGAATCAAAAACTTGAACAGCTTGCGCACCGGCTTCGATTTGAGCATTTAAATATTCTGCTGTTGCATCAGCTATAATTCCTAAAACATGAGCTGCAGCTTTGGGATAGGAGAAACAAAACGCTTTGGCTTTTGCAAAATCTTTGGAACCTTCGCCTTCAACTAAATAACAGAAAATAGTCCATGGTGAACCTGCAAAACCTATCAAAGGAACTCTTCCGTTAAGCTCTTTGCGAATCATGGTAACAGCTGACATCACATAATGTAATCGATCTAAAACATCGGGCATTTTTACTGCATAGGCATCTGCTTCTGTTTTAATTGGATTATGAATTCGTGGTCCTTCGCCTTTTTCTATGGTTACATGAAAATCTAATGCTTGAGCCATAACAAGAATATCAGAAAATAGAATAGCGGCGTCAACGCCAAGGCGATCAATAGGTTGAAGAGTTATTTCTGTGGCTAATTCTGGAGTTTCACAACGCTGAAAAAACGAATATTTTGCTTGAAGTTCTCGATATTCGGGTAAATAACGACCTGCTTGTCGCATCATCCAAACTGGTGGACGTTCAACAGTTTCACCTTTGAGTGCTTTTAGGAATAGATCGTTTTTTAATTCTGGGAAGTTCATAGTGCTGTTTTACTTATTTATTTTTGAAAATTCTTTTTTGTGTTTTGCTTTGCCTAACGTCATTCCGCTGAAAAGTGGGATCTCGAATTAGGAAATTATTATGCGCTTGAGTTCTAGTTTGTTCGTGAAATCCCCCCAACCCCCTTTGTTGTTCGGCTTTTCTTGATTGTTCTTTTTTTGGCAAAAGGGGGAGTTTTTCCGGTTTGATTTGTATACAAGATGAGACTTGAACTTGGTAATTGGTTTTTGCTTGGGTTCTAGTTTGTTCGTGAAATCCCCCCAACCCCCTTTGATGTTCGGGTTTTCTTGATTGTTCTTTTTTTGGCAAAAGAGGGAGTTTTTCCGGTTTGATTTGTATACAAGATGAGACTTGAACTTGGTAATTGGTTTTTGCTTGGGTTCTAGTTTGTTCGTGAAATCCCCCTAGCCCCCTTTGATGTTCGGCTTTTCTTGATTGTTCTTTTATTGGCAAAAGGGGGAGTTTTTTCGGTTTGATTTGTTTACAAGATGAGTCTTGAACTTGGTAATTGGTTTTTGCTTGGGTTCTAGTTTGTTCGTGAAATCCCCCCAACCCCCTTTGATGTTCGGCTTTTCTTGATTGTTCTTTTTTTGGCAAAAAGGGGAGTTTTTGGGAATTGTTTTGCAGCGATTTGTTCTTAATGCTTTGATTGTAAGTTCTCATAATTCACTTTTAAAGCTTTTACTTACAAAGCTAATTAGAGCCTTAAATGTTGCTTTTGGTGGAATTGTAGCTTCAATTCTATGTTTTACTAAAGCAGTTGCTGTCGTTTTTCCTATTGCAAATACATTTGTAGTTTTCAAAAGATTCATTGCATTCTTTGCTTGTATAAATCCATCTACAGCACTTGGACTTAGAAATACTATTCCATTTGGAATTTCTTCTGGAAGTGATTCGGGTTTAAGTACTTGCGTTTCGTAAACTTCAAGAGAATGATAATTTATCCCTAGTATCAAACACGCTTGCTTTAATTCAGGTCGAGCCAAATTTCCTGTAAAATGCAAAACGGTTCTTACTTTATGAATATCAAGTAAAGTTGCTAAATTACTTCCATAGGACGAATCTGGAATGGTCGGTTCAAAATGTAGATTTCGAATGGCCTCAGCGGTTTTTGTGCCAATTGCAAACCATTGATCAGGTAATAAATCAGGATGAAGATTTCCACTTTTGATTACTTCTGCAATCCACTCAACCGCATGTTGCGAAGTAAAAGCCCAAGCAGAAGAATATGGAATCTGAACACCTTCATATGGATTCAGCTGAATTGAAATTGTCGGAACTTCGATTGGATTCAAACCAAGTTCCCGACAAAACTGGTTTTCATCGTTCGATAATTCTCTGGTAATCCAAATCGTGTTCATTATATAATTCGTTTTAATAAATTGGTTTTAATATCAGAAATTCTGCTTATAAATTGAAAGACGTATATTCTTCAAAAAATCTATACACACTTTTCGCTGTCAAACTTTTCATTTTTTAGAGTTCAAAAAATTAAAAATTTGAATGAGTTTTGACCTATAGAATCTATTTCAATGTTTAAATAAGATTTAGCCTTCAAACAAAAACTAAACTAGCAAATCTGAAGCGCCCATTTTAATTGCTAAATCAGCAGCAATTTTTCCAAAATGTTCCGCTTCTTCAAGCAAAATATCTTGGTTAATTTCAACAGATTCGGTTCCATCAACACTAAGAACAATTCCAGAAAAACTTATTTCTGTTTCTGAAATGAATTCAGCTAAAGCGCCAACTGGAGCCGAACAACCAGCTTCAAGGACATTTAAAAACTGCCGCTCAATCTTCGTACAAATTTCTGTTTTCTCATGATTTATGATAGACAGTATTTTTAAAATTTCGGCATCAGATTCTAAAGTAGTTACGGCAACCGCACCTTGCGCTGGAGCAGGAATCATCCAATCTAATTTTTGAGCAATTATCTCGTTTAGTCCTAAACGTTCCAAACCTGCGCTTGCAAAAATCGCTGCATCCCAATTACTTTCATTCAATTTCCGTAATCGAGTTTGAACATTTCCTCGAATATCAGAAATCTCAAAATTGGGATATTTTTTTAACCATTGAGCTTTTCTACGGTTTGAACTTGTCGCTATAATTCCTTTATAATCAGCATCTTCTAGAAATGTTGAATCGGTACGAACAACAAGTGCATCACGAACATCATGACGTTCACAAACAGCTGCAATTATCATTCCCATTGGTAAAACCGTTGGAATATCTTTGAACGAGTGAACTGCAATATCAATCTTTTCATCAAAAAGAGCATCATCTAATGCTTTTGTGAACACTCCTTTTCCACCCATTAAAGGCAGCGGCGTGTCTAAAACCAAATCACCTTCTGTTTTTATAAAGATTAATTCAGTTTCAACTTGATGTTTAAGTAATTGCGCAGCAACCCATTCAGCTTGCCAAACTGCTAGTTTACTATCGCGGGTTCCTATTCGTATTTTTCGTTTAATCATTGGAAAAAAATAGCCGTTTTTTATGAACTATTTGTGAATTGAGGTTTAAATTAATTTCTATTCGACTGTTAATAATTGTTCGAAAAAGCCGCCAATTTCTAAGTTTTCATCAATAAAATGCACCTCTAAAATCCAATCTCGACTTAATCCATTTTTATCAGGATCAGACATTTTTAATGGATTATCAGGATGAATGTAATTCAGCACTTCTTCTCCCTGAATTTTTTCATGTGGAAAATTCCCGATGAGATGACCGCAATGTTCTTGTCCAAATTTCCAGCCAAAATCTGCGGCTAAACCAGAAACGTACGTGAACAATTCTTTTCCCGTACAATTTGGATGAACATCGAACCACATCTTGCCCAAATACCAAGCTGATTCAATATCACTTTTGATTTTCAGTTTTTTTTCATCATGTCCTAAAACAAACGTTCTTCCAAAATCAGCTTCCCAATCTTCAAAAACAGGCCCAAAATCAAAAAACAAGATATCATTTTCTTGAATTACCAAATTTGGCGGATTTTCACGATAAGGCAACAAGGTGTTTTTCCCAGCACGAACAATTCGTTTATGCCAATATTTTTTGATTCCATACAACTCAAAAGCCGTTTCGTAAACTAATGTATTTAAGTCAGTTTCGGTTTTTCCTGCAGTTATATATCCACGATCTTCAACCGTTTTGAATAAATGTGTCGCTTTAGTTTCTGCCTCACGAAGTGCGAGATGTTTTTCACTTTTCATATTCTTTTTGACTTTCTAAATTCTCTGTCTGACTAAAAATTAGGCAAAAAAAGCGATACATAAGCGCTAAAAACAAAGCTTTTAGTAAGTCGAGCCATTCTTTCTTACAGAAATGACATTTTGATTTTTCCCAAATGAATTACTTAATTCGATTTCCCTTTTTATCAATAAAATACCATTCATCGGCTTTCGTGATTGGATACTCATCATATTCATCTTTTTTTACGGTTCTGCAATTTACACCCACTTTTGTTTTACCTTCGTAGAAATGCGTCACGCAATCAAATTGTGGCGAAATTACAACCTTGCCTGTCGTATCTGCAAAACCAATTTTTCCATCTCTTAAAATTCGGAAATACCCTTCTTCAACATAGTCAGGACCGTTATCAAACCAAAAGACTTCAAATAATCGATTTCCTTTTGAATCAATTCCAATAATATTTTTTCCATCGTGAACAAAACCATAATTCACAATTTTTTCGCTAAATGTCATTAAGTACGTTCCAATTGCTATAACCGTATCCCCTTTTTGATTAATAAAACCTGCTTTATCGCCTAATTGTTGCTCTTTTGCTTCTGAGTTTGCATAGACAATAAACAAGGTATCCTTCGACGCGTTTTCTTGAATATCATGATACCTCTGCTGAGATTTCACTTCGTCCTTCTTTTGTCCAAAAACGCTTGTATTGAACACAAATGTATAAATACATGTTAAAAAAATGGTAATTATTCTCATACTCTATTTTTATTTATTCTTTTGTTTCTTCTATTATGATAATAAAATGCACTTTGAATACAAAAAGAGAATTGAATCTATCCTTAAAATGTAAATCAAAACTTTAGGAAATCCGGATAAATTACATTTTTAACAGAATGGCGGAGTGCAAATAGTGATTTATAATCAGACTCTCCAAAATTTCGATTCAATATTAATACAATCATTTAATTTTATGAAATTGAAGTATTTCACTTTGTTAAACCCAAACTACTAATTCAGTATTGTTTGCCAAACACTTTTCTTCTCTTTTCTGTACTTTTCGCTTAATAACCAGAATCAACCATGAAACAACCCTCTGTAATAAAAATCGGCTCAAATGTACTTCGCGCCGATAATGGAACCTTAGACATTCCAAGACTTTCAAAATTGGTCGAAGAAATTTCTCTTTTACACAAAAATGGAGAATCCATTGTTTTAGTTTCATCAGGAGCAGTCGCAGCGGGCAAGAGTATTCTAAGTATTGCGCAGAATCTAGACAGCATTTCACAACGTCAATTATGGGCATCTATCGGACAAGTAAAACTCATTCAGACCTATTCAGAACAGTTTTCTAAACAGGAATTTGTAACCGCGCAAGTTCTTGTTACTAAAGAAGATTTCCGAGATCGTACTCATTATCTCAATATGAAAAACTGCTTCACGACTTTACTTGAAAACGGCGTGATTCCCATTGTAAATGAGAACGATGTAATTTCAGTAACAGAACTTATGTTTACTGATAATGACGAACTAGCCGGACTCGTAGCAAGTATGTTAGACGCCTCAAAACTCATTATTTTATCCAATATTGATGGCGTTTATTCTGGAAATCCATCAGACCCAGAATCTCAACTTATTCCCAAAATCGCTTATTCTGACTCCATTTTACCAAATATTATCTCTCCTGTAAAATCGAGTTTTGGTCGCGGAGGAATGCTTACGAAATTCAACATGGCTCGAAAAACTGCTGGACTTGGAATTCCAGTGCATATTGCGAATGGGAAAACGGATTTCATTTTAAATTCCATCTTTTCTGAAGAAGCAATTGGAACACAATTTTTGGCCAGAAAAAAAGCTTCAAATACAAAAAAATGGCTTGCTCATGCTCACTCAGCGTTTTCTGGTTCCTTAACTATTGATAATGGCGCAAAAAATGCTCTTCAATCAGAAAATCCAACTAGTTTATTGCCAGTTGGGATTCTAAAAATAGAAGGCGATTTCAAAAAAGGTGACATTATTCGAATTGATGACACAAAAGGAATTGTAATTGGCTTAGGAAAAGCAGCTTATGATTCATCGACTGCACGTGAATTAATGGGCAAGAAAAATCAAAAAGAGTGCATTCATTACGATTATTTATATCTAAATCCTGCATAAAGTGTAGAATTAAAATTGTTTATCGTTTGATTATCAAACCTCAACACGTACATTTATTCTTAGTTTTCATTAACCAACTTTGATTTCATGAATCCCCAATTTGATCTTGTTAAACGAGCAAGTCGTAGTTTAAATCTGCTATCAGCAAAAGCTATAAATGCTATGCTAATCGATTTAGCGGATAAATTAAACGAATCCATTCCTGATTTACTTACTGAAAACCAAAAAGATTTAGATCGAATGGATGAAAATGACCCAAAGTTTGATCGACTAAAACTTACAAAAGAAAGAATTCAGGGAATCGCTTCAGATATTAAATCTGTTTCCGAATTACCAAGTCCTTTAGGATTAGAATTAGATGAACGTGAATTGCCTAACGGATTGGAACTTAAGCGTGTTAGCGTTCCGCTTGGAGTTATTGGAATCATTTATGAAGCTCGACCTAACGTGACTTACGATGTTTTTTCTTTGTGTATGAAATCGGGAAATGCGTGTTTATTAAAAGGCGGAAGTGATGCAGAATTTTCGAATATCGCAGCTGTTAAATTAATAAAATCCGTTCTTGCTGATCATAAAATGAATGAAAGCATGGTTGAATTATTACCAAGCGACCGCTCTGCAACCGAAGAATTATTACAAGCCGTAAATCATGTTGATGTGATTATTCCAAGAGGATCTCAAAGTCTAATCAATTTTGTACGTAATCATTCAAAAGTTCCTGTAATTGAAACTGGCGCAGGAATTGTTCATACGTTTGTTGATGAAACAGCTGAATTACAAACGGCTGCTAAAATAATTACAAATGCTAAAACTAGGCGCGTGAGTGTTTGCAATGCCCTAGATTGTTTGATTGTACATTCATCGCGACTAATCGATTTATATGAATTAATCAGTGAACTCTCTTCGTATGATGTAACACTTTATGCTGACGAAGCTTCGTATTCACATTTAGAAGGTGTTTATCCTGATGAATTATTACATAAAGCAACAGAAGAACATTTTGGAACTGAATTTCTTTCCTATAAAATGGCGATTAAAACAGTAGATTCACTTCAAGAAGCCATAGATCATATTTCAAAATATTCATCAAAACATAGTGAAGCCATTATTACTGAAGACAAAAACAATGCAACTTATTTTCAAAAAGCAGTTGATGCAGCTGTTGTTTATGTGAATACTTCAACAGCATTTACCGATGGTGCTCAATTTGGACTTGGCGCTGAAATTGGAATTAGTACACAAAAATTGCATGCGCGCGGTCCAATGGCATTGGCTGAACTGACTAGTTACAAATGGCTAGTTACAAGTGATGGTGAAACAAGAAATTAACTAGTTTCTGTTCACAAATTTAATTCTCTGAACAACTTATTTTAGCAAAATAATTGTTTTATACGCGTGAATATAAAGTATTTAACCCGAAAAATGTGACCGTTTTATTGTATTCACCACATTATTAAATTTCCTTTCTAATTAATTAGTTTTTACTAGTCTATTTGTAATGAATTCTTACTAAATTATTGATAATCAATTATTTATATAATTTTATTAACAAATCAAATTGTATTAAGAAATTAGTTCAACCAATTTAGTTTTGAAAATCTCGAATCAACCTAAATACATCAACAGATATCTGTTAATTGTTTAATTTCATCTTAAAATTCGCTTAATTCGAACTATGGAAATTACTGTTACCACACCCGCTCTTCTATTCCCCGCAATTTCACTTCTACTTTTGGCTTATACCAATCGATTTTTAACTATTTCTGGCTTGATTCGTTCACTTTACTCTAAGTACAAAGAGAATCCAGAATCAGTATTACTTGATCAAATCCAAAACTTACGAAACCGTGTTTATTTAATAAAAAACATGCAATTATATGGTATTTTCAGCCTTTTGCTTAGTGTAGTCTGTATGTTTTTATTATTCAGTGGTCAACTTTTTTGGGGAAAAGTGACTCTAGGAATTGCACTTATTCTACTAATGATTTCTTTGTTATACACCATTCGAGAAATTCAAATATCTGTTGATGCTTTAGAAATTCAGATAAGCGATATGGAACATAAGTTCAAAAAATAGTTTTTACTTTTGTTTATTCAACGGTTCTGACAAACATGGCGCTAGCGTCCTCGCTAGTGACTTAAAAAAAAAGAATAAGCGTCACGCATATAACATGTTAATTCTTCAAATTACCTAACAACCGAGCTTTGAATCAAACCTCCCCTGGCGCTAGCGTCCGCTAGTGACTTTAAAAAAGAATAAGCGTCACGCTTATAACATTTAAATTCTTCTAATTACCTAAAAACTGAGCTTTAAATCAAACCCCGAAAATAAAACGGCAAAAGAATTTCAGCAAACTGAAGCTCCAAGAACCAACGTATATTTAACCGCTTTCAAAGACCATAGTATAAACTCGAACTCTGGTTAATTGCAAAATCATAAAACCAGATTTCAGAACTGAAAAATAATTTCTTATGATCTATTTTTTGACCTGTGCAAAATTGCCCAATTTACCACCACAAGAAATAAACGCCATTAACTTATTGAATGAAAATAAGTTTGAAACTCAAATTGTGAATTGGGATGAATGGGAAACAGACTCATTAACTGAAAACGATCTAGTTTTCCTAAGATCAACATGGAATTACGACCAAAAACCACAAGAATTTTTAAGCTTTTTAAATACATTAAAGAACAGCAAAGCAACTGTAGTAAACTCCGTAGAAACCATGCTTTGGAATATGAACAAACAATATATGTTCGAATTTCAAACAAAAAATATACTCGTAATCCCAACTTTTCATCCTTTTGAAAAAACCGAATTAGTTAATCAATTCCCCGAAACTACACAAATCATTGCTAAACCAATATTCTCAGCTGGAGCAAGAGGTTTGCTAAAACTGACAAAAGAAGAATGGCTTTCGAATAATCTAGCAGAAATTTATATCTGTCAGCCATTTGTGGAAAGTGTTCCTAAATCTGGAGAATGGTCTTTAATCTATTTTGATGGCGTTTATTCTCATTCCGTCTTAAAAAAAGCAAAACCAGGCGATTTCAGAGTACAATCAGATCACGGCGGAACAGTTGAATATGTTGATGTGCCAGAAGATTGGAAAATTCAAGGTCAAGATTATTTGAAAGCTTGTCCATCAAAACCCTTTTTCGCCCGAGTTGATTTAGTTCTATGGAACGAACAACCAACATTAATAGAATTAGAAGTAATTGAACCCGAATTATTTGTTACAAATTCAATAGCAAATAAAAATTACCGTAATGCCATTTTGAATCGGGTTAAAAGATTTCATGAATAAAATCATAAGCCTGTAACCTTACCGAGACTCGAACTCAGATCTAGTGCTTAGGAGGCGCTCGTTCTATCCTGTTGAACTATAAGGTCGTGCTAAATTTCATATAAAATTTAGTCATTATTTATCAGACTGTAACCATAACTTTCCTCTTACGTTATGAGCCCAGGTTGTTTATTTAAAACTAGCAGATATTAAATCTCAAATTTATTTTTCAATGAATTTGAATTTAAACATCAACTATAACGATTGAACAACCATAGTTTTAATTCGTTACTTTCCGACTATACTATTTAAGTTTCGATTTTCTTTCAAACTACTTTGTTTTAATCCAAAGACATTTCAAATTTCAGCTTTCAACATGTTTGCACTAAAAGTACTTTTTTTCTCCTTGTTCATTTTATTGACTCAAAACATATTTGCTCAATCAATTGAAATTAAAGGAACTGTTATTGATGCTTCAACAAAGGAACCTTTACCAGCCGCAAATATTGCAATTGAAGGAACATACACAGGAACGATTTCAAATAATGAAGGCCAATTTTCACTTCAAACCAAAAAACTTCCGGTAACTCTTTTATTCAGATATATTGGTTATGAAACGAATAATGTAACCATTAAAATTAAACCCGGGGAACCTTTAGAAGTTCAACTTAAACCCATTGCCTATGAAATGGAAAATGTTGAAGTTACTGGCGAAGATCCTGCTGTTTATATAATGAAACAGGTTATTGAGAAGAAAAAACAATGGAGAAGTCAGTTATTTACGTTTGAGGCCGAAGCCTATACAAGACAAGTATTATCAAACGATACTGGAATTGTTAGTATTAATGAGAGTATTTCTAAAACATTTTGGCATTATAAAAACGGGTTTAGAGAAGTCATTCAAGCAAAGCGTCAAACGAATAATCTAAAAGCTGCTGAAAACTTTGCAGGAGCAAGTTATGTACCAAATTTTTATGATGATGATATAAACATCTCAGGATTTAAAATTATGGGAGTCACTCATCCTGACGCCATAGATACGTATGCCTTCAAAATTGAAAAATATCGCAAGCTCGATGATAAAGTAGTTTTTGATATTTCTGTTCGACCAAAAAACAAATTAGCAACCACTTTTAAAGGTATGATTTCAGTTTTAGATGAAGATTATGCCATTTTAGAAGTTGATTTGGTTCCAAATGAATCTATAATGTTTCCACCACCTGTTAAAGAATTTAACCTTGCGTACAAACAACAATTCAATAATTTTGGCGGCGATTTTTGGTTTCCTGTAGATGTTAGAATTAATGGTTCTATTGTAATTGGAATGATGGGAATAAATATTCCAAAAATCATTTTCAATCAGGTTTCTAGACAAACTAATTATAAAGTTAATGGTACAGTTCCAGACTCTTTGTATAATTTCCGTAGACGCTTAGTTGTTGACACTCTTCGAGTTAGTGAAAGGTCAGACTCTCTATTTTTATTCAAACAAGTAATGATTCCTCTTTCTGATACTGAACAAAAAGCCTATTCAGGTATTGATAGTACAATGAGTATCGACAAAGCATTTAAACCAAAAGGTGCGGTAGGTCGCTTCCTAGATTCTGACGGTGATGACAAAAAGAAATCAACTGGTTTTGCAATACTTGATAAAATAACAGATTACTTTTCTCCAGAAATATGGTACACTAGAACTGAAGGTGGCCATTTTGGTGGTGAATTATTTTATAAAAAAAAGGGATATAAAATTGCCGTTCGAAGTGGTTACAAAACCAATTCTTCGTTAGTCGCAAAAGGTGTTTCCGCTGAATACAATGGCAGAAAAAACAAAAAGAATTTTTCTACTAAGCTCTATTATAACGACGATATTATTCCAAGAATCGAATCTCAGCAATATAATAGAATAATGAGTTCAGCTAATTTCATAATAAGTGGTAATGATTACTACGACTATTATCACTCAGAAAAATGGGGCGCAGATTTCAATTATGTTTTCACGTTAAATAAAGATAAACGTAGACGCCGTGATCGTATTCAAGTGAATTTCAAATCTGCTCTTGCTTTTGATAATTCATCCTCAGTTGTCAAAAAAACAGATTATGATATATTTGGGTATAAACATAAAGAGAGAGAGAATCCTGCAGTTTTTAATGGGAATATTAATTCATTTTCTTTAAGTGCTCAAATTGGTGATGATCCAATTCCATTTTCTCCAATTGTTGAAAATAGAATAAAAGTATCACTTGAAACATCTAAAAAAGACATTTTAGCTTCAGATTTATCATTTACAAAACTATTTTTAGAAGCTGATTACAGATTAAATACCTTATTTAGAAGACGTTTTTTACCCAATACTCTCGACATAAAACTGATTGCAGGAACTTCTTTTGGCGACTTACCACCACAGCGTTTTCTTTCAATGGATGGTTCTATGAGTGCAGCAACGCCTTTTGGATCATTTCGATCTTTGAGAAATCACTTTGTAGAAGGAAGCCAGGTTGCTGGTATTTTTTGGGAGCACAACTTTAGAACAGTTCCTTTTGAAATCCTAGGATTACAAAAAATTGCGAAAAAAGGCACTAGTATTTTAGTTTTCGGTGGACACGGCAAAACTTGGTTATCATCTAATGTTAAGAAGGCATGGCCGCAGTACAGAGCACTAGACAATGTTTATCATGAAATTGGTCTATCAGTAAGTGGCATATTTGATATATTTCGAGTTGACTTAATTCAAAGACTTGATAAACCAGGATTTTATGGCGGTGTCAGCATTGCTAAGTTCTTTTAAACTTAAGTTGAGTTCAGAATAAATAATGACGCAAATAGTTTACAAAAATCTACACAAAAACAAAGATGTTTTCATCCTTACATTAACTCGTAATCTTGGTCTAGTGATCTATCAATCTTGAAATAAGCTTTCGAATATTTCAAGTCTACTTTTTTCGTTGTTAACTCATTAATTTGAATAAATTACATTTAATTATTTTCAAATTCTCAACAAAATCTAAGTTTTTCAAAAACACTTTAGCAGATCGAAGCTTTCGGAAGATCAGTAATTCATAGTTCACTACTAAATAAGAAAAAGAACGTGTTAACCAGAGTTTGGGATAAGGACTCGTTGTGATATAATTCTTTATTAAAAATTGAAATCGAAAGGATCTACCTCCGGAAAAATACTTAATACAAAAGATAATCCATTGAATTGGAGGGAGTTAGAGTATAGTCGGCTTAAAATGTAATTAATAGTTGACCACCCTTTTGATGAATTTTGATTAAAGTTTTATTTGTGCCGAATGCTATCAAATTCAGCCCTTCTTCGAAAACTTAATTTAAAACACGTTCATTTCGGAGGGAAAAAGCAAGAATATAGACTTTAATTATAATAAATTCTTATTCCGAACACAGGTTGTTACTAAACCAATTGACTTCTGACTTCGGGATATTATGGTTTTTGAAATATTTTCTTAACCCAAAATCAATATATCAATTTTGGTTTTAATGGCGATATTAAAGCGAACTCATTTAGAAGTCATTACAAATACACCATCCCAATTTTCGATGTATTCTCTTTTACTCATTTCTTTAAAACGTTTTAGCATAATTAAAGAAGGATTATCTTTAACATTTGGTAATATTCCAGGTCGCCAAACCTCTAATTTTGACGATTGAGTTACTAAATCTATTGCTTTTTCCCATTTTTGTTCACTATATGCTTGCATACCTGCTTCATATAATTCGACACACCTAAAGACATCAGGTGATAATTCTTCTTTGAAGCCAACTAGCTCAAACATTTTAACAGGAAGTGAACGCCCTTTTACTACAATTTTATCTAAATATCTAAAAAGCATGTCTGAGCCATGATTTTCAGCTGCAATTTTAGAATCTTCTGTAATCATGATAAATACACCAAAACTTTTAGCACCACTTTCACAACGAGCTGCAAGGTTCACATTATCGCCCATCATGGTATAATTAAATCGTCTTGATGAACCCATATTTCCAGTTACCATCATTCCTGTATTTACACCTATACGAGTCATCATATAATGAACAACTTCAGGCCAATTTGGCTCACTTGACCATTTATCACGTAATTCAGCTTGTTTTTTTTGCATTCTAGCAGCAGTTCTACATGCCTTGTATGCATGATTATCAAAATGAATTGGAGCTCCAAAGAAGGCAACAATAGCATCACCAATATATTTATCTAGAGTTCCACCTTCATCAGTAAGGATATCTGTCATTGCTGACAAATATTCATTAATCAAATCAACTAATTCTTTTGGTTTTAACTTTTCAGAGAATGTGGAAAAACTTTGAATATCACTAAAAAAGGCTGATATCTCGAATTCATCTCCACCTAATTGTGGTTCTTCACCTGATTCAATCATTCTATTCACAAGTTCAGGTGACACATAACTAGAGAACATATTCTTAATCCTACGCTTTTCTTTTTGTTCAACAAGAAAATCGTAAACAGTTGTGCTTAAATACCCCAAAAATATGATTAATAAGGGAGCTGTTAATTCAAAATGAATTGATTTAAACGTAAACAAATAGATGTTTAAAACTATAAATAAAGCAGTTACTAATATTAATAAAATGACTCCAAATACTGCTCGAACATTTTGAGTAATAAACACCATGAGAAGTGCTAAAACTAATAACACCGCTAATTCAACATTAAAATCAACATCAAAAATAAATGACTGATCTAATACAGTTTGAATGGCATTAGCGTGAATTTCATAACCTGGCAAATTTCCACTAGAAGCAAATGGTGCAGCATAATAGTCATGAGCTTCTACTTGAATATTACCTACTAAAACTATTTTATCTCTAAAAATATCCGTATAAAGTAAACCAAATTCAGGATCATCAAATCCATTTACTTCTTCTTCAAAAGCAATTTCTGAAACAGTTGTAATTTCATTATCATCAACCACTTGCCACATATCATACTGCGCGTATGTTTTCGGTGGACCGTAAAAGTTAATAATCATCAAACCACTTCTTGATTTGAGCATTTTAATATCACCTAATTGAAAATAATTATCCGTTTCAATTAGCTTTTCAGTACTTGGTATATCTTTATAATTTCGTAAAACCTCTAAAGCAAAAGCATAATATTCTTTACTTAAATGCTTTCTTTTAGGCAAATATCGTCTAATAAATGCATCCTGATCTGTTACTACTGATACAAATCCCCAGGGATTCGGGTTTTCTTTTTGAAATAAATCAATTGGCTCAACTAAAGATATGGTATTCGATTTAGCTGATGAAGCATCAGAATAACTAATCCTTGTTTCATTATTTATATTACCAGAAAGCACAACATTTCCTGCTTTTTTTATAGCTGCTGAAAACAATGAATCTGATTCAGGATTGGCAATATCATTCTTATTGAAAATTATATCCATCCCGATTGTTTTTGCACCGGCTTTATTTAAATTCTCAATTAACTTAGCATAATACGATGTTGGATACGGATATTTATCTGGAAACTCAGAATCTGTTTCTTCACTTATCGCAACCAATACGATTGGAGAATCTTGTGTATTTAGTGAACCCCTAAGTTGAAATAACTGATCTAACCATTTTAATTCGAATACTCGAAAGGGTCCTGTAACTGAAACTGCCATTGAAAGAAAGAGCGTTCCAATTACCAGAAAAAGACCAACAAAAATACGATTCCGAGTTTTCTTTCTAACCATTTAAACTCAATTAAAAACGATAAACATAGCGTAATTGAACTACTCTATCGTTAGGAATACTAATTCCAGCTGTTTTAACTGAAACATTAGTAAATGAGGCATCAAATAACAAAGAATGAGATCTATTGAAATTATAAGAAGCTCCGCCACGCATGATATAACTAGTTTGTTCAGAACTATTTCTAGTCGTTAAATCTGGCACATAATAGTCATCCAATAAATTATCTGTTGTTCCATTATCAAAGGATGTTAATGATGTTGAATTAATGGAATTACTACTAAATGCTAAATCTGCAAAAACTGCCATCTTTTCATCAAAGAAGAAATAATTTGCTCCTAAATTCATTCCTAAAATTTCAACTTTAGATAAATCATCAGCTCCAGTTGAGTTATTATAAGTAAAATTCAATGAAGTTTTCAGAGGTAAGCCAATCCAATTTGTTGTAAAACCGATATTGTAAATCTCAGACTTAAAACTACCATATTGATAAACCTTATCGTCTGTATTAATATTCATAATATTAATATTCAAATCATTACGAATACCTTTTATTATAATTTCTTGTGATATTGAAAGACTTATTTGTCTAGTTAAATCTTGTCGAGGTGTTGCAACTACAATAGTATCACCGGAAACAATTCTCAAGTTTCTAACAGCTGAATATTGTAGGTCATTCGTTAAAAATGGATTGAATTTATCAAAACCGTTATCTCTGTTTTGAACCCGATATCCAATTGAAACTCTAGGAAATCTTCTATCATTTGGATAAATACTAAAATCACTATTTAAAATTTGTGTCTTAGTAGTTGATTCTTTCTGATTAATCAAGTTATCTCTGAATCGTTCAAAACCTAATGTAACATAAATTTGATTTTTATAGACTCTAAATCGATCTGTTAAAGAATATCCATCAATATCTCTTCTCATAGCAGTATTAGACAAGGTCTGATATTCAGGTCCTACCCATTGATATCTAGCTTGGAAATTATTCCCAAAGAAACGCATGTTTAAGCTATTTTGTGAAGCCATTAATCCTGTTGGAACTGCTGTTCCTTTCATCCATAAAAAGGTATTACTAACAGGCCCTATTTCACCTGTAGTATCAATAGTAACTGGTAAATAACTCAAATTCTCATTGATAATAATTATTCTGCTCAATGCATCTAGTGCGTTTGTTATTTTTGAATCAATTTCAATTCCTAATTCATCTGCTCTTTCTTGGTTTAACACACCTTTTGAAATATCATTATTCAATAAAGAAAAACCGACATCACTTCTAAGTGTTACTCGTTTATCAAACATTCTAACGACCATATCTGATGCAAACATGAAGTTATCTCTTGGAGGAGCTCCACCCGTTGGTGCTAAAAACAAACTATCTTTTGCTAAATCAAGTTCAGCTCTTTGTTGAGCAGTTAATCCATTTAATAATTCAGGTTTGTACAAAACTAAATCATCATAATTATTGATCGTTGTTAGAGAGTTAACATCATCTCTTACTTTCATTGAGTTAAATCCCCATTGGAAATTATCTCCATTTCCTAATGCAAAACGACCACCAAGTACTTCACGTTTAAACGTTCCAGTACCTAACTCCTGAAATCTTAGTGAATATTTTGGCTCTTTTAATTCTAAACCATCTATATCTCTACCTAAAACAACTGAATCAAGTGTTACATTTTGATACAAATTATCAATTGAACGTCTCATTTCACCATAAGTAACTTGAAAATTGATTAGACGATCAAACAAACGAACTGATGAATTTACCCCAAAAATTCTATTTCCAGCTAAAATTAATGGGTTTACTTGTGGGAATATGTGACCAGCTTGTAACTCAAACCAACGCCCAAGATACACTTCCATTCCATATCTGTTTTGAGCTTGTAAACGAGGATCTTCTTGAGTAGTTAGCATTCCATTAACTGCATACCTAAACCATTTCTCTGTTCCACTTGCACGAAAACTTGCTTTATAAATATCCTGAGTATTTCCAAATATTGATTGATTTCTTGCTGACAATTCTGCAAAACCTTTAGCCCATGTTCTACTTCCTACTATGTCAGTTTTTTTGACTTTATTTGGATCTACAGTTGGGAAAACCCAGTCAGATAAAGTAATTTTTTCGCCATTATAAGAATATTCGATTGACACCTTATGGTCACCAGGTAGTAAATCCTTTGGTTTGTACGTAATAAGGTAAGGTGTGACATCTGCTAAAGATGTAACATCAACACCATCAAAAATTATTTTAATGGAATCTGCACTTGCTTCTCCCTCATTATAAAAAAGAGTTAAAGCAACTAAAGCATCTGCAGGTACAATAATTTCATCGGGTAAAGGAGAAAGAATGGTAAAATCCATTGTTTGAGTTGATCCAGAGATTTCTTCAGCTTCTTTTTTGACTTCTTCCTTTTTCTCTTTCGGGTCAACTAAAACAACATTAATTGGTTTATTTGTCTCTTTAACATCTAATGGGTAAGAAAATTCTGTACCTCCTGCCATATTAAAGTTTAAATAATATTGAACACTATTGGCTAATTCATTTGTGAAACTAATTTTAACAACAACTTTATTTTGAACGATATCTGCACGAACACTTTGGTAAGCTATTCCATCATCATACCTATAGTTGAAAAAAACTTCTTGAATATCTTGAATATTCAAACCTAATACTTCAAACTCTAATTCGCTTTCTGTCATTCTCTCAATTACAGTTGGCGGATTATGGTTAATGGAAGCCTGAGCAAAACCTTTAGTAGTGAAGAACACCAATAAAAGTATTACCGACATTAAAGTTTTTTTCAAAATGCTTATATACTTATTCATAGACATTAATATCCCAAATGACACCTTAGTACGTTAATTTCACAACTATTAATCGTTTTCTTCATTCTCGAAATATTCGATTTCAACTTCTCTTACTTGACCTGCATCATTACTAAATCTTAACCTGATGGTTTTTGGCTTAGTACTTGTATCAAGTGTAGTATAAGTTGTTTCTTCTGTATTTAAATCATTATTAGTAACAGTTGAAACAGTTAAAGTTGAACTTTCTGAATCAACTTTTCCTTTATCTCTTCTCTTTAAAGTTACTTTTTGACCACTTCTAGTAGCAATAAGCTCTACTGATCCAGAGAAAACTGTTACAATTGTTGAGCCATCTTCAGTTACAGATGATGATAAGCTAGTACCTTTTACAGAAGCGACTGCAGATGGAGTTTGTACCTCAAACTGACTTTGTCTTTTTGTAACATTTAAAAAGACTTCACCAATTTCAACTGCAATTCTAGATGCAGTACTATTTTTATCAAGAACCTCACCTCTTATAATTAATAAGGACTTCGGTTTTACCTTAACTAAACTGTTATCCATAAACTGAACAGCAGCATAACCATTATTATCTGTTTTTAAGGTATCGGAGTCGTATAATTTTGCGGCCATTTTTGCAAGTTCCCAATCTTGAGACTCAGCATGTTTGATACTCACATCAGGTTTAAACCTTCTAATAATTGCAAGTGGTCTTTCACTTCCATAAGAGGCAAATACTAAACCTGTTACGAACTCAGACGAAAAAAATACTATAAATGAGACAAATACAGTAAGAAGTATAAATTTTGTGTTCTTCATTTCCCTAGTATCCTTAAAACTTATATTGTCCAGCCATAAACTTTTCTTTTATGACCTCTATTTCTCTTAATATCATTGCTGAACCTGTAACAGTTTTATTGTCATATTCAATTTTAATTAGTTTAAAACCACTTTCTTTTAACTCATTTACTAAGCCATCATCTATCAAACCATTTAATACAAGATACATATCATTATCAATTTCTTGTGTTGCAGTATTTTCACCTGGTCTGGCGACAGTAAACTCCCAAATTGTAGAACCTCTTAATTCTTCAACACCTTTTACATTTGCTATGTAAAATATTTGCCAATAGTACAATTGCCCTTCTTCTAATTTCTGTACACCTTGTGGTGGAAGTGTAAAATCAACACTATTAACAATAGCATCTACAATTTCATTATCAATTAAACTACCACCGATGCTTCTACCATCTTCAATAGTTGGGCTAGATGATAGAGCGTTTTGAATTAAACCCTCTGCTGTTTCATCTGAATTCTTTGCTTTATTGACAACAATTAATCTGTATTTACCTGTTCTAGGACCATCCCATCTAAAATTTGGGTTTGTAGTCATAATTGTCTGATTCGAACCTACCTCCGCACCTGGCTGTATTAGAAAAAAGTCAATTGTTTGAGCCGCCTCAAGTGGTTTTACACCTAAAAATTGAACATTACTTGCAACAGTTTCACCATTTCTTGTTATAAATAAGGTGATTTTATATACATCATTTGGAATATCACCAGTTAAATTATTATAAAACTGTTTTCCTTTTGATGTCATTACTTCTTTAACATCGGTATAAGCGTCAAAACGTATTTCTCCTTGAATGCCAGGAAAGCCTTGATCTACTAATGTTGTACTAGAACCAGATACTTTAGCGCCTGCAGGTAGAATAAACCCACTATTAGTTTGAGCGGCACTAAGCAACAATCCATCTTTTGTACTCTCGATTTTTATATTAATTTTCAAGTCACTAATATCTCTAGTGGTAGTATTCTGCAATTCTACCCAAAAAAGTGGTTCTGTTGTTGAACCTGCGGCAATGTCTACCCCAAATGTCTGCAAATTCAACACTTCAGCGTCTAACACTTTGTTAGATACTGTTACACGTATTTGAACATCTACATTAGGTGTGATAGGATCATCTTGTGCAGATACAGTTTGAATTGATACGAATAGCAAACAAACTATACTCAGTTTTATCAAGAGTTTATGTAAAAAATGAAAATACTTCATTGTTGTTGAATCTGATACGGTTACTAAAAAACTATCCCAAATATGGGCAATATAAATAAACTCCACATACAAGTGCTTGTTCCTATATTACATAATATGTTTAAACAATTCTAACAATTATAATTTGAAATCTCAATACAATGATATAAACAGCCTTCTAATCATCAAAAATGACACTTCCAGAAAAATCCATTGTTCTTGTGGAGATACGGGGATTCGAACCCCGGACCTTCGCGCTGCCAGCGCGACGCTCTAGCCAACTGAGCTACATCCCCTTGCGATTTGCAAATATAAAGCTTTTTGTTACAATTCAAAATATAATGACTATCGATCCGTTCAATATATATTGTGTTTAAAACAATATATTTCTTATTTTACATAGTCAAAATAAATCAGATTCACCTTTTGAATTGAATAGCAAATTTCACACGGAGAAAAGTAAATGCGCAAACATTTAAATCTTTTAATAATGTTATTCCTCTTTACAGGAATGACAATAACAATTACATCATGCAGCTCCCCTGAACCGGTTGTTGAGAACCCAACACCAATAGATACAGACGCTGACGGAATTCCTGATGAGGAAGAATTAAAAATCGGTACTGATCCTCTCAAAGCAGATACTGATGACGATGGTTTAAATGACTTTGACGAGATTAACAGATATAATACAAATCCATTAATTGCTGACTCCGATGAAGAAGGCTTAAAAGATGGTGAAGAAGTTCTTACATATAGAACAAATCCATTAAATAAAGATACTGATGGAGATGGTATTTCTGATTATGATGAAGTAAAAACACATCGCACTAACCCAAATAGTGCAGACTCAGACGGAGATGGTCTTTCTGATTATGATGAAATCTTCACTCATAAAACAAACCCCAATAATCCTGATTCAGATGGTGATGGTTTTAATGATGCTCAAGAAATCGAAATGGGATTTAACCCTGCTGACAATAACAGTCCAGTTTACTTAGCTGCTTTAAATCCAATTAATTTCGATTTTGACAAATCAGCTATTGATAAAGCTTCTGCTCAAATGTTAACTAAAAATGTTGAAAAATTAGTTGCTTCTCCAAATTACACTATTCGTGTTGATGCATTTACTGATCATGTTGGTGGAGATCAATATAATTTAAGACTAAGCAAAAGAAGAGCTAATGAAGTTCTTAAATTCTACAAGAAAAATGGAATTTCTGAAGAACGTATTGAAGCTCGTGGTTTAGGTAAAGATCCAAATCCTTGTGCTTCTGATGATTTAACCGGACGTGGATGTCGTGAAAATAGACGTGCTGATTCTGTTCCAATTAATCCTTACAAATACACTCCTCGTAAATAATATTTCGTTGAGTAGATGAATTTCTAAGCCGAATAAGGAAACTTGTTCGGCTTTTTTATTTTAGTTTAGTCGTGCTTATTTAATTTCATTTCTTTTGTCCTGAACAACTTAATAAAGTTTCTTATTAATGATAGTTATTCAAAAAGTGTGTCTATAAAGAATTGTTGTTGTTTCATTGTGAAGTTAATGTAGAGTTATTGAATTATTATTCTCATTTGCTTGATAATAACTCTCTTTGACCGAAATATCTTTAGTCATCAGAGTTTAAGATAAGTTTACCCCTTTATTGATAACACACATTCATTATTTTATGCTTCTTAAATTTGGCATTTGCTAACTTATTAATCTCAGACTTTAAATCACTTCTTTCAGTTTGTCACACTTAGACATACTGAAATTCTAAACTATTTAAAGATAAAAGTGATATCGAAAAATTGAGGATTATTAACTATTCTCGTTGATTTAACGATAATAACTCATACATATATCCCAAATCAGACAGTGATCATTATTAATCTTTTCGATTTCTTGTTTTAATCCTATTAACCTGAGTTATTTAATTAACATCATTTTTTGTTGATAAATTCGTCCATCAAAATATATTCTTGCAAAGTAAATGCCACTTGCCTGTTCTGTCAACGAAATAGAATGATTTGTTAGACCTGATTGAACTAAAAAGGATTGACTACTTACAACTTTCCCTAAAATATCGATAATTTCTAATTTCACTTCACCAGACTTTCCTGATTCTATTTTCAGATTTGTACTTGGGTTAAATGGATTAGGATAATTTCCTTGAATTGAAAATTCTTTAGGTTTTAAATCAGCTAAAAATTCATTTGATACCGTTTCTGGCGTCGTAATTGTAAATAAATTATACGTTTTTGCTGCTTCAAATTGTGTTTTCATCTCTTCTAATGATTTTCCATAGACCCAAACAAAACCAAATGAGGCTTTTGATCCAGATGGGATATCGAACTTTGAGCTATAAATAACGGCTGAAATATCAGTTCCAGTGTTTATACTTGTCTTTTTAAAACCTGAGTTTAAGGATTTAACTTTTTCACTATTTGTAAAACCGTTTAAGGTATTTGGACTTGAACTACTATAATAAAGACCAAAATCTACATCCGTTTCTGTTCCATCAAACGCATTATTAATGGCTAAAGCGCCACCAATAGGGTTCAGAATAGCCATACCTGCATACTGCTCTGTTTCCGAATCAAAAGCATAAATCAGTTGTTCTTCTGATAAATATCCAACTTTATTTGCTGAATAATCAGCAATATCCCAGTCTGCAAACATTCCAACAAAAATTGAATCAACGGTGTTTGATGTCTGATTGGTAATTAAATAATTAAGCCATAAAACCTGATTTACATCTGGTTTATCAATTGTGAACGATTTCGTTTGAATTTCAAGAGCTGGTATTTGATTATGATTTATTGCAGCGTTTCCTATTCCATTTCGTTGATCACCACTATTTGTTATCTCATAAAAGTTTACTGGAACTATATCTTCATCAGTTCCATTTGTATTAATGGCTCTATCTGCTATATTTTGACCTTGACGAATCATTAATGAAGATGAATACAATATATTTTGAGGGTCATCTGTAATATTATTTGTCTCTTTAGGAATAAAACCTACACCACCTTTACTATTTAATGGGTCCACAAAACCAACGGTTCCATCAGAAGCCATAGATACTTTTATACCTGAATTATTATGCTCTTCAAAAATTAATTCATCGTAAGAAATATAATTGTAGTCGATATAACCAAAATTGAATTGCTGAAATATGACTTCGAAAACAGGAACAGTGAAAGGACTAAAATCTGAACTTAATTCAATTGCAATATCAAAATCAATCGTACCACCTAAACCCAAATTAGGAATACTGCGATTTGGATTTACTAATTGAATACCTTTTGTTTCTGTCGAGAATTTGAAATCGGTATTTACATTACTTAATCCTGTTTGTTCTAATGTAATTCGGATAAAACCAGATTGATTTGGACGAAGTTTTTGACCTTCACTATTTTCAAGTCTGAAATTAGTAACAATAAAACCAGGGTAAACTCTATTAAACGCATTTTTACCATTAATCATTCCACGCCCTAGCTTTCCTTTATATTCATCAGAATTAACCGGATCTAAATACGTACTCGAAGCTCTAAGTTGATTTCGAATTTGTTTAGGAGTCCAATCTGGATGGGTTGATTTTAACAATGCTGCCATGCCTGAAACAAATGGTGATGACATGGAAGTACCTGATTTTGTAGAGTAATTATGGTTAAAACTTGTTGATTTTATTAAACTTCCAGTCGCCATTACATCTAAGCGATAACCATAATTTGTAAACGATGATTTTGAAAAAGAAGAGCTTGCAGATCCAACAGCTATAACTCCAGGATAAGCTGCAGGAAAATAAACGGACTCAGTATTTTCGTTACCTGCCGCTGCGACAATTACACAACCTGAGGCTAAAGCTGCATTCACAATATCTTGTTCAAATTGTGATGAACCATTTCCTCCCCAACTGCAATTAATTATATCTGCACCATTTAACATTGCATATACTATTCCTTCATAACCAAATGCAATAACTCTGGGATTATCTTTAGTGCCACCTGCTTTAATAGCCATATATCTTGCATTCCAACCTGCGCCCGGTAAACCAATTTCATTATTCACCTCTGCAGCGGCAATTCCAGCAACATGAGTTCCGTGATCTTCAAAATTTCCATTTGGATTATTATCTTCAACTATAGTTCCACTTAGTGAACCACTTTCCCAAAAATCCCACCCTTTATCATCATCAATCCATCCATTACTGTCGTCGTCGATTCCATTATTTGGAATTTCATCTCTGTTTATCCAGAGTTTATTCTCTAAATCTTCATGATTATAATTTACCCCAGAATCTACAATTGCAATTACAATTGAGGTATCAGATTTTGATGCATCCCAAGCCTCCGGAAAAAACATTTTTTCATAATTAAACTTTGATGAACTATATATAGTATCGTTTGGAACGTCTGCAATTGTTCGTAAATAATGAGGAACGATTGCAGAAATTCCTTTTCGATTTTTCCATTTTTTAGAAAATTGTATCGGATCTTGATCAAAAGGTAACACAACTTTAACCCATTTTTTTAACTCAATAATTGAAGTTTGAATATCTGATGCTGAAACACCTTTTTTTAGAATACCACTATTATATAATTTATCAAGGTGTTTATTTTGAATTGCTGGCGTGACATTTCCGTTTGAAATACTTTCTAATTCACCAAGAATAGTATTTTTTTGAGCACTTTTATAAACATCAGCTGGGTTTTGGTCAATTTTTATATAAACGACTTGAGGTATAATTTCCTGTGCAGTTGCAACAAAATTCCACACTAAAGCCACAATGTTGATTAATAAAAGTGAAATAAAACGATGAATATTCATAAAATTTTGTGTAATTCTGAAACTGTATTTCAACTAAAATAATACTTTTCAACTAAATAATGTGTGCTTTGTTCTTCAATTGCTTGCATTTATTTATTAACTCAACTTTCGGACTTCGTTTTAAACAAGCTGAACTGGTTAAAAAAACGGTCATCCCGTGCCCCGACACGGGATCTCAGTCAAATATCATTTTACTCAACAAGCACTTTTTTTGTATAGTTTGTTCTTAGGCTGAGATGCTGGTCCCGAAAGCGTTCTGGACAGCATGAGGAAATAATACATATGAAATAA
>Ga0100402_1001028_pt1 | contig 32570 bp, 47 predicted proteins | sample CryGeyme20150102_FD_80419 | JGI IMG/M metagenome (GOLD analysis project Ga0100402, IMG submission 80419) | Groundwater microbial communities from Crystal Geyser aquifers in Utah, USA - Crystal Geyser metaG 2015-0102 | ecosystem: Environmental > Aquatic > Deep subsurface > Groundwater | place...
TGATTATTATTATTATTTATGGAGAAGAAGAGAGTGCAGGTACTGTATCTGGGGTCCATCTAGAGGAGATAGGACCATCCCAACAGCGACAAGGCAACCGACTAGATCGACTTCGGAAAGCCAACTAAGGTGGCTCTCATCCGCATCCCCAAACTCAAAAGGTAGCTCTACGGAAAACTCACCTCCATCACTCAAGTACCCCCTTCCATGACGAAGAGCGAGCCCATCAAGAACTTCGAGATTTACTTCCGAAACCTGGAAGAGACAGGGGGAAGGTACTCCCTTTTGACCTCTAACAGCGAGTTGATGGCCACCAGTACATCTGACATTCTGATAACTCCAACTGTTCCGGTAAACATGAGTATATGTAGTTCGTGACTGACTTGCTTGTGCTGAGGGGCGTCTTCAGCTGTTTGAGTCTGTGTGTTTACGGGTAATTGTTGGAGGAGGCGGCTTTATGGGGAAGGGATGGTGCGGTGGGCGAGGAGGGTTCATGCGTGTAGATGTAGGTGTGTGTTAATTCAGGAAGCGAGACATATGGTTGGAGAAGAGGGATATAATAGGCCGGTTGTAGGCGTAGGTGGAGGTGCTGGAGCGGGGAGGGTGCAACTTGAGTATGGTGGACAGCTGGCAGGAGGTGGCTAATGATGATGACATTAATGAACCTTAAATCAAAACTATTTCTAATATTTCCTAGCATCTTTTGAATACTTTCTAGCAAATTAATGACGATACCTATATTGTTAAGTTCCGAGAAAACGTCTAAAACATCAACAATATGCTCCTCAAAGTAACCCACCCGCCACTCAGCTCTTCAAAGCCAAACAAATCGGACTCTACTATAACAAGGACCAAAACTACCAGCTACAAAATTAAATACCCCTTCCTCTCGCATAAATCGGACTCGACGCCCTCCAACTCCTTCCTTCAGACCAGCTCAGAGTCCTCTAAATGCTCAAAATGCTGGCTCAGCTCCCCAGGCATGCCACCACAATCATTGAAAGAGGGGGAGTAGCCCAGCTTTGCGATCTTTTCCTTTCCTTCTATCAACCAAACGCCATGATTTTTTCGACCTTCAAAAATCTGGTGCTCTAAGTCTGCATCGCTTTGAGCCAGTGGCCAACTGCGGCCCAAAGAATGGTAACCAAACTCTAATAGGACAAATATATTGAGATGGGGCAGCCTATTGTGGATGGAGCAAGAGACAGCCACAGCGACCAAGAGACCCTAAGAGAGAAGCCCAAAGATAAGGGAAAGAATAAAGATAAGGATAAGTCCAAAGGAGCATCACGTTCCAGGTCAAGAGATAAGTCGAAGCAAAAGAGAGGCAGGACCTAAAGCCCATCTGATGACAGCTAGTCTGAAAAAGACAGGCACAAGAAGGACAAGAGTAAGAAGGACAAGAAAGACAAGAAGAAGAAGGACAAGAACAATTAGAGGCCTCGGGACAAGTCGAAGGGCAAAGACGACAAAAAAAAACGAGACAGGTCCAAAGAACGTGAGGAGAAGCGGGAGAAGGAGAAAAGGAAAGAGAAAGAAAAAGAAAAATAAAGGGAGGACTCCAAGCCTAGGTCTGAACAGTCGGAGATGCTATCTATTGAGAAGAAGTAGTCAATGATGAAGAATGAAGGGCTAGAGGCAAAGGTGAAGGTTCTGTCCTTTTACGAGCTCCTTTTCTTCGTGATGCTGAGCGAAAGGAACAGCAAGACCCTCAATCTTGTGAAGATCCTTGCCTAGCAGATAGTTCAGACACTCACCAAGGACAAGGACATCTCTGAGCAGCTGGCCCTGGTGACCAGTTTCTTGAGGGACACGAAGTATCTTTTCAACCAGGGAACAGAGATCATTAATGCTAAATCTCTGAAGACCTTTGCCACCTTTCAGCCCTTCCTTAATGAAATCCAATCCTAAAATGTTGATTGCCCCTTTATTGCCGAAAAGGAAAAGCTGAAAAACCCCCTTAAGTACGGAATCAATCCGAAGACCTTCATGATCCTCAGCCAAATCAACAAGGCTATCGTCACTCACTCCTCCAAAAACGGTAGAGCATTCGGAACAGCTTTTAACGAAGACTTCATGGTGATGATGTCCTAGCTGATTTTCGAAAAGGAAAAACCCATCCTCAGTGGATTCACCAGGATTGTTGCCTCCTTCAAGGCCGAAGGGCTGATGCTTCTTCAGAGGCATGAGGCAGCCATCTCCATTATTGCTTAGTACGTCTACAAGGCCCTTCTTGATGACGAGGGGCTTAACACTCTTTTATACCTTGACCAGATTCATGGGAGCCTGATAAAGTTCATATCTTTTCTCAACGAGGACCCTTCACTTTTTTCAACGGAGCTAAAGTCGAGGGTAAAGCTGCTGAGCAACTACGCAACTCCCTACGACCACTTTTCCCGTTCTGATGGGGTTTTCAAGGTGTTTTGTGAGTACTTCTTAAAGCTGTTCAAGTACGAAAACTATGAAATCGAGATAAACAACAAGGGAAAGATAACTGACTTCAGGAAGAAGGAGTACTAGAAGCTGATGAACCCTTTTTCTTTCGAGAACCTAACTGAAAACTACGATTTGAAGAACTTCAATGAGGTGTCTTCAAGCCAGCCTTTGCTGGAGGTGGACGTCTGTCTTAAGATATTTTTGGTGCTGTGCGACTACAACAAGAACATATGGACCACCTTTTACGAGAACAAGCTAGTGAATGGTCTATCATCACTCCTCAATAAGGTTTCTAACCTGATGATATTTTTCCTATCTCAGTCCAGCAACCGGTGGACTACCTACGCAGCCATGAAGAACTACCTGGGGACCCTCGACAACTACCTATCTGTTGTCAAGCATGCTCTGATGCTGATGGCTAAAAAGTGCAGGTATGAGTCAGCCTACAACGACCTACTGGAAGACGACATCTTCGAGGATGTTTAACTTTATGAAAAGTCAATTGAGATCTTCATCACACTCTACAATGCTCTCAATGATAATAGCCTGATGGTTTACGTCTAAAAGTCTAGGAACAAAATGACTGCTGTCCTGGCTCTTGTTATAAAAATATTTGACAACTTCCTGACCTCCTTCGAACTGGTGGGCCACCAGACAAGGGAAGCAAAGTTCAGCCGACTCCTCTAACACCTCTTCATCAAGCACTACTCAGAGGTCAACTCGAGAGCAGCAATTCTGGCGATCTACGCCCAAATAGTAAAAATCAGTGAAGGAAACACCTCCAAATTTCTCCTGCATCACTTCCTGGAGAAAAGCTTTACCCTTAACAAATTGCAGTAAAAGGAAGTTGCCTATGTCCCCACCACCGACAGTATCATGGAAAACCTCCTCAGAACCAACATTTTCAGAACAAATCCTCTAATCACCAACAACCTCTCTCTTTTGCTCAAAAACCTCTTCTCAAAGACCAGTATGTTTGACAGGACCCTCGACATCATTGACAGACTTTTCTAAAACATTGATGAGATTGCCAAGAAGGACGAGGAGGAAATGGGACAGATAGGATGGATTGCCCTTAGAAAGGCTCATCTATTTTCAGAGGTCCTCGTCCAGACAGGAGTCGTTTTCAAGAGCAGACTGGACGACCGGTTGATGAGGTTCTTCAAGAGACTAGTTGAGGGCTATCGAAAACGATACGAGGCAGCTTCAAAAAGTGACAAGAAGGAACTCCAGAATTTTGTGATTTTCCTGAAGACAAAGAACAACTTCATGCAATACTTTGGTCTGCTTGTCAAAGAAAACATCTAAAACACCATATTTCTCAACTTCTATGAAATGACCTCAAAAGCCTTGAACTTTGAGTTTTTCAACTTCAGCCTTGAGGACATGGAGAGCATCGATGAGTTACGAGTCATAAACTCCTAAGTCCTGAGGTCCTGCAGGATTTACCTGCAGTCATTAGCTGAAGTCGGTCTTCACGCCTACTATCAATGCCTGCTACTCTACGGGGAAATCCTTTAAAAGCCTTATAAGCCCCAAACTTTCCTGAGCTTTGAAAGCACGCTCAGCACTCTGGAAGGTCTATTGAGCCAGCATGAATTAGAGTTCAACATAAGAAGTGAGATCCATCAGATCGTCCTTTCAATTTTTTTATTCCTGGCGAACCTGACTTCCATAGATGGGGAGAACCTCTTCACAACTGAATCAAGAAGACTGGCCATTATATCTCTGATTGCCTCCAACGACAAAGAATTCCCTTTCAAAGCAATCAAGTCTTCAAATCTGTTCAGACTTATTCCGAAAGAGCTCATTTCTCTCCTTTAGTAATTCTTCAACTATCCGATTGTTGAAAAGCCTATTATTTTGGGACAAAAGGTGGGGTCAAAGGCAGCTCCGAAGCCAAAGATGACAATTTACTCCAAAAGTGTCTTCAACATCATAAGCGAGCATGAGCCTGTCAGCAAAACCCGTTACAAGTACATCGGGGGTGAGTGGTTGAGCGGAGACATTCAAAAATCCCTTTACTCTCCCTTCAAGAAAAGAAGTATTGCCGAATAGATTCAAAAGACCCTCTTAAAAAAATCATCCGTTGACTATGAACAGTATCACTGCCAACCTCGAGCCATGTTCAAGTAGTAGGTCAGCTTCAATGATCTCTTTTACCTGACTCAGAGTACTGATATTTATATGTAGATAAAAGCAAGCAAGACGTCCCCAAGAAGGAGATAGATAAAACTATTCAGCTGAAAGATGTGATCCCAAAAACAACTCCTCAGGAAATCAGAAGAGACCCTCTGCCTGCAGTTACCCCTTCTCCTTCTAGAACCATGGGAGCAGATAAAAGAGGGCCAGGGTCAGGGTACGGCAACAACACCATGATGGCAGGAAGGGACAGAAGTTCCAGATCTCCTGTGCCTGCTGACAGGCAGTACAATAGAAACAGCAATCCAAGGTCATCTAGCCAGACAAATCCCAATATTCCTCCGGCCAGCTACTCCAGTCCGCCAAAGTATTACGATCCCAGATCAAATATTGGTCAGCCAAGAACCATGCAATCTCCTGGACAACATCAAGGCTACTCTTCACACTTGCAGCCTCCATCTACATACTACCCTCCTAATCCTATCTCCTACGATAACCGGTTCTACATGCCCATGCCTCAAGGTGGACATCAAGGAACCCAGGGACATCAGCAGCAACGTTATGGAGCACCCGGCAGCTACGGACCCCCGCCTCCTCAGGTGTATATGAACCCCCAGCAACCGATGAGCCGAGGAGCACCAATGGGGGGAATTTATCCATCTCAAGCAATGCCTGCAGGCTATGTTCAACCACCTATGAGTCACTTAAACCAATACTAAGAGCAGCTCTTCAACTAGGCCTTTATGCTCCTGAATCAGATAAAGACTTCAGGGTTGAGTGAAGGCGAGATGACAATCAAGAAGAACAGGCTCAACTAGATCCTATCGACTTACCCAAAAGTTCATCAGAAACTCAAGGCCTCTCTTCCCCAAAAATCATGATTCTCATCACCAATCATTAACACTATCAGGGTTTCAGGTGCTGAACCTGTTTATTTATATCTTGAGGAGTTTTACGGCCAACTCTAGGTCTTTGTTCTTCTCAGCCAACTAGTTGAAATCCTTTTCCTTTTTCTTGATCTCAGCTTTCAATTCGCCTATTATTCCCAGGTACTTCTATTTGAGTTTTGAGGTATCTGACCTTATGCTGGATTAATTTTTTATTTCCTTTCCCACTCCTTTTTGCTTGTTTTACTGATTGAGGAAGAAACTTTGAGACGAGTGTGGCTTTTGCTAGAGCTTAAGCACTTTAAGGTGGTCGGTTTCCTTGATTTCCTGAAGTTTTATGATCTCTGAGCACACTTCCGAGTTATCGGTTGCTTTGAGAAAGTTGTAGAGGTTGTCTTTTTCTTTCTTCACCAATTCCAGAATCTTGCTTTTCTCTTGCAAAGAGTCAGCTAGTCGTTCTTCTTTTAGCTTGAGTTGCCTGGCCTCTTATTGCAGATCTCTGATGAGCCTGTTCTTTTCCTCCAGCTCAATCTCAAGGTAGTCTGTCTGAATCACCTGCTCAGACAAAAGCTCAATGATGCTTTACCGTTATCGGCTGGAGATACTTCCCAGAAACTGGGAGATATCTTCAATGAACTTCTATGTTTTTGCTCTTGTGCTGGAATCTAGGCTTGACATGTTTGAAATTCTACTTTTGAGTCCATTTTTTTGAATGTTCTCAAGGCACAATAGTCTGCTGTGGTTCCTGAGGGCCCGTTATAAGCTGGATACCTCGGAAGACTCTTTGTCTTTGAAGAACAGCTTGATACTTTCCTCCTTTTATTCGGCTTCATACATTTTCGCCTCTCTCTTTTCCTCCGATTTTGAGCGTTTCACCTCCCACGGCATCTTGTACTATTTTTCTGATGAGGGTTCATGGTTGGAGCTGGTCATTGGGTCTACTTCTCCCTACTATTTTCTCCTTTTTCTCTAGGGGGAGGATGCTTCTTCAGACATTTACCTTTTAAGGAGGGTGGGGCGAGCGATGACAATTTATTTCGATGACTTTTTAATTATTTACCCTTGACTGAAAAGCTCTGAGGACTTAGCCCTTTCCGTTCCAATGCAGCTATGGCATTCTCCCATTAATACTAATAAATACTAATGCATGAATGTATTAAAATAAATAGCTACTGCCCTCACCTGCACTTCTCAACAGTTACAGCTCCTAACTGGAGAGCAGGAAAGAGGAGACCAATGAAGGAGAAGGAGATGGCAGGAGGACAGAGCATAGTGCGTCAGTAATTATTTTACTGTCCTCCCAGCAGATTACGAGGTTTTGATATGATGTTGATATTTATTATGCTTGTGCTCTATGTTCATCAGCTATACTGAAAATTTCGGCTTAATTTATATTTTTAATAACAATCTAGTCGAAAACATCGAAAAAATCTTTTCAGAGGATCAGGAAATAGCCAGCTCTATCCTCCAAATGATTCCCTCTCAACAGTAACACCTAAATCGGCAGAATAGGAATACCCTCACCTCCAAAAGCAACATCAGGACAACAGCAGTCTTTAGTCAAGGTGGTCTATCTAGCCCCCTAACATCTTCTTCTTGACCTGAAAAGCCCACTACCAAAGGACCTCCCTTCCTAAGTTCTTGAGGGAGACTGATAGCCTCTGCTCTTGACATAAAAATATTAAGAGTGTAAGGATATATCCCTCTTTGCTGAGCAGGGTAGTTAGCCAGATAGAGTAGGCTTTGGGGAGATGGAAATGCCATGTTATCCTGATAGAGATAACTGTTAATTTGTTGAGGGGGCACTTTAGAGGAGGATGCTGAGAGAGAGGCAAATATTATGCTGTAAAAGCAAGGGTGGCTCTGAGATATCCTTTGATTGAGGATGAGGACAGAAGGGCTTTACTAGGATCTTAGTTAAGGAGCAAGTTGAAGGTCTGTAAGCATGATATAGATAAACTATCATATCTAGCATGAGATGGTAAGCATGATATAATGGAGGAAAGGTTGTAATAGATAAGATAAAATGAGGACTTTCTTGGGTGCAATGATGGATCAGCTATATCAATATACTACATCAATCCTATCAAAGCTCCTACAGTTATTTTTCTCTTTCCCAGTTGTCACCTCCTCACCCATGATTCCAATCTTTAAATGCGATTATTCATCTGTAACAGGCATCAATATTATATTTTTAAACTCCTGATTTAAATGTTTGATTCCCTAAACTAACAAAGAGGCAAATATTTTTCATTGTTCAATTAAAACCAGTATCCCCACAATCATTCTCGATCAGTTTTTAAAGTGAATACGTGGCGATGACGTAAATGGCAATAGTGACAGCTTCTTTATGCCTGGAAATAAATGCAAAGGAAACAGGACTGTCAGACCCAGCCGCTTCTACCTCTGCTATAGGAGAGGAAAGCAGGAGAGTTGCGCATTGATAGCTTTAATGGATAGTGGTAGCTCCTTATCTGAATTCAGGGAATACAGGCATCAATACAGGGATAGATATAATTCAAAGACAATATAAGCTCAGGAGATAGATGATAGAAAACTCAAGAAGGGAGGACATCATCATAGAACTGGGACAGTAGAACATCAGAGTAGGCCTCGTGGGAGACAAGGTCCCCAGAAAAACCATCAAAGCATCCCAATACTTCAAAAACCCATCAACATTCAGCTCTCCCGACTTTGCCATGCTCATCGAGTAGCTCCTCTATAATATCTTCTTCTCCTACATCAACTGCTCCAGCCAAGGAAAAACAGTCGTCCTCCTCGAAAAGGTATACACCGACCGAAGAATCATCGAACAAATGGCCAGTATCATGTTCCGAAAACTGAAAATCGAAAGAGTGGAGTTGGCCCTCAGCTGCGTCACTCCCCTCTACCTCACCGGCAGATATACCGGCCTTGTGGTTTCGGCAGGTGCCAGCTCAACTGAATTCATGCCCATTTTTGAAGGGTTTCCTCTATTCACACATTTTCAGTGCCTAAGAACAGGGACTCTCAGTTTGCATTCGATGATCCGCGACGAAATAGCTCTTCTGAACAGGGAACTTCCGATGGACACCCTCAAAAAAATTACTGAGGACGAAATAACAGAAACAATAAAGAATCCTCACTGCAGCGCCACTGCTTCAAGTGAGCCCGTTACTGTGGCAGTCAGGGCTAAGCTGAGAATAAAATGGATTCCCGACAAGGCCAACCTCAACATTTTCTTCGGAAATCACGAAGCAGAAGAGTACAATATAGCTTTCACCTTTTTGGAAGTCCTCAATAGAGTCCCTGAAAACTGCCTAGATGCTCTCTGCAAGAATGTGGTGCTGGCTGGAGGCTTTTGGAGGATCAAGGGAATGCAGAAAATGTTTAAATCACACATATCTAAGCTCATTGATATTTTCCCAAAGCTGAAGACCCTTGAAGTCAGGAATAAGTTGAGTACTACCGTTATAATGTAGGTTTTGTCTCATGGAGTTTCAATCCGAGTGAGGTTGCTTGGATCGGCTGCTCGATCGGGGCTTCCATTCGCAATATTGAGCACCTTTCTCTGAAGAAAAGTGAGTACCTTGAAGAGGGCTTCACTGAGAAGGTAATGGAGGCCTACTTCTGCTCAGGCTGATTGTGTGAAAGACAAATAACATTCCCGAATATCAAAAATCATTCTTTTGTTCCTCTCGATATCTCCAATACTTCCTTTATGGCTTGGTAGGTTAGCTACATTTAGCAGGAAGGGGCGTACTATCCTCTTGTGAAGACCTCCATCCACTCGTTCGGAAGGGGCAGGCAGGTCCGGTGAGGAGAAACTGAGTAGTAGACTCCTCCAGTTTCCTGAAGGTTGAGTCCGTCTGGGTCCGTTTCTCCATCGCATATGAGCCCGACCGTCAGCTATAAATTGCAATAGTTCATTTTTTTGTCAAAAAGAAAGACTTCTGAGCTGTGCCTTTGACACAAGTCCCTATTCTTCAACTGCTGAAGGGTCAGCGTTCTTCCTTCAAACTTGTGGTCATCTATTGTCAGGTTTATGTCCAGCTCGACATTCTCGAATAGTTGCCCCTGCTGCTTTTTTGTGTAAAATGAGAACACCTTGGTCTTCCTGAGACCAATGTTCTCCTTTGAAATCAGGTGGCTTCCTGAAACCTTTGATGCCATCGTGGTCTGGCTCATCCCTCCTTTGGCATCAGCTGTCCATTCCTTGTTCAACCTCTCATCAAAAGGTCTTTTGCTGGAAAATTTAGCAGACTCAGCTCTACTTGCGCACGAAAACCAACTTTTGAGAGGATTGAAAAGCTGTTAATTTTAAGGCATATGTTTTGAGAAGCTTTATCTGAAGGGACCGTATTTCATATCGAGGTGAAGGTTCACAGGCTTCTTATTGAGGACAGTGTCGGTGTATTTAACCCTTTCTAGATAGAAGAAAAGCCTCCAGGCTTTGAGTTTGGGAATTTCGACAGCATCGCCCGAAAAGTCTTACTCGTCCCATATACTCCTGTTTCTTTACAGGTGTTCCTCGTCCCTATCAACGTTTAAGGAGTCGATGTTGATGAGGGAGGCCAGGTCATTTTAGACCTCTATGAGGCTATGTTCAGCAACAATTATGTCGTAGCACAGCTCACAGACGTTGCTGAAGCCCACCCTCCGAAGATGGCCTAGGTTGGGCGAGGAGGCTCCTCTGGATTTGATGTGCTCGACGACCTACCAGATGAGCTTGTTGGTGACCAGCTTCTGAAGCTCCTGTTTAGAAAAGGTCATTCTACAGAGCTTGCAGAGCTGAGAGTTATTATTTTTCTAAGCCAACAGGCAAATTTCATCGATGGAGCCTATGTCCCATAGCTTGGTCAAGTTTCTGCTTTTTATTGCTTTGACTTAGAGCAGCCAGGGTTGCCTTTCGGAGTCCACCACAAAATCCAGCACAAGTTCTATAATCTTAGCTGGGTAGGCTTTTTCTAGGTAGTCGACTAGGGACTGGGCCATTGCTTCATAGGGGTGCAGACACTTGCCCTTGAGGGTAGTCATATTGTATGAGGCTTGGCGATCGGGGTTGACCAGGTAGTGATGGGTTTGCCTTTGTTTTTTCCTGAACAGTTATTGGCTCATGGGGCTGTTGTTGACCATCTTATGTCCATAGTTTTTCCTGACGCTTTTGCAGGAGGTGGGAGTGAAGTACAATCTGAGCAGATTAGGGGTGGCAGCATAGGGCATGGTAAACTTTTTGATGATGAACCCCTCACTTCTGGGGACTATTTTGTTAGCAAATATTTAGTTGGACATCAGAATGGAGTTATTGAAGTCAATTCCTGAGATGGAGGAGTGAACGATGACTGGAAGCAGGTCTGTCTCTGACTTGTTTACCCCCAACCTGTCGATGAAGGCCTAGTTTGTGATGTTCTCGTCAAACCTAACAGTCCCCTTCTCTGTGTAAAGGAGACTGTTTGTGCTGTCGTTGAGAAGAACGACGTCGGGCATATTGACATTCAGCAAGGGCCCAGAGTACTATCCGTTCATCCTTTTTTCCTCTATCTCGACTATACTCTAAATGGCTAAAGGGATACCTTATAGAATGAAATGCCCGGTTTGAGCTGCTTGCAATCATAATAGCTTTCGTGGGGAAGACGGTGTAGGTGCTTCCCCTGAGGCTCTCGAAGGGCTGTTCTCGGGAGTATAGTGGGGGCGAATTTATCACGGTTAAGATGGGAGTCGTTGCTTTACTGGTGGTGATAGGGGGCTTCGGTGATGTATATTTCCTTTTCCATATGCATTTAAATATTTCTTTTCCATAGGCATTTAAATTATAGAGCTAGCGTCAGTATCATGGCAATATCACTCCTTCTCGAGGGTCACCAAAATCCGAGAGTTGCCCTTCGCCATCATGTTCTGGCTCAAGTCGACCAGTCTGAAGCCCCCGTGAGGCGGAAGGTTCTCAGCCCCTTTATAGACCTCGTTCTAATAAACAGGAAAAAGGAAGACAAGCCTTCCCTCCTTTCTGAGATACTTCCGAGCCAAGTTCAGCAAGGCTTCAAATATATCGTCTCTTTCAGTGAACTCAACCTTTCCCTTATCGTATTTTTCCCACTGCTCCACCCTTTGCTTGCTCATCTTATCATACAGTTATCTTTTGTAGGATTTTTCCTCCTCAGACAGCATCAGCTTGCGCTCCTTCTTGTTCTACCTCAGCTTCTTTCTCCTCTCCTTCTTCCTCTTCTGTTCCTCCGTCAGCTACTTCTTCAACTCACTAGTCTCCTCCGAAACACCCTACGAGCTATCGCTGAGGGCCTAATTCTACTACCTTCCTATCTATGCTTACTCCTACTTTACTAACTGTCTCTATACCTATTTTACTATCTGTCCCTATTCTTCCTTCAAAGGGTACTGAATTTACTGTTTTTTTAAGGTCCTGCTCATTGCTCGAATACCATAGGGAGGGTCAGTAATGATAGCGTCGAAGAACTAGTGGGCGCTGAGGGCCAGTTTTGTCGAGTCGATGCGGATAAGATTAGGAATAGGGAAACCGTATTGCTAGAAGTTGAGATTAATTTTGGGCGTAAATAGCTCGTATTTTTTTTGAGGGTCATAGAAGGGGGAGTTTTTATTGATTCTTCCGACTGAGTACCCGTTGAGCACTCTGATATCCAACTCTGAGCCGAATATGTGCGCTTTTTTGCTCGCAGGGGGGATCAGTAGGCTCCCAGTTCCGACGAATGGGTCGAATACAAAGCTGCCCTCTTTGACAAGAGCCTGGTTGCACATCATGAATGCTAGGTCGTTGTCTGTAGAGGTTGGACCGAGGTAGATTCTTTTCCTCAGCTCATACTTGTAGTTGAACTTAGCAGTGGCGATGTGATTTCGGCCCAGTTAGATCCCAAAGAAGACCTATCTGAGGGTCTTCTCGGTGGGTTATAAATGATGCTTCTGGTACCACTCGTGACTCTCAATCAGTTGGTACCTTATTCTTGGATTTTTGAAGTCAACATGCCCCTTCACTCCCAGCTTTCCCAGAACACTGTGAATCTTCTCGACCTGTTCTTCTCTTTGTATGTTTCTGCCACGACTATTGAAATCGCACACTACCTTCTCTTATTCGTTCTTGCAATACTGTGACAGCAGCTCCTGGTCGGCATTTTCAAAAAGTTGCTGATAGTTGAGGCCTGAACTGATCAGGAGAACCATCCTGTGGATCATGACTGACTACCGAGAGACTTGCTCGAAGACTAGGTGAGGGAAGGGGTACAGCTGCGGTGCTCTTAAAAGTTGGGGACCTTGAGAACAACCAGAGGGTAGCGTTTGAATAGTTTGTGGTTGACTTGATGCCAATGCTGGTAAGGCTTGTCCTTGAGCTACTATTCGAGGAGGGTCTCTAGGGGGAGTGGACAGGGTGAGAGGAGGGCCTTGAGCTAGGGAATGGCGAACTCGGCATATTCAGGGTTTACCGACAGAAAAGCCAGGACTCTTTTCATGTGCAATAACAACAATAAGGGCCATACTAAATATGAAAGAAAGAGGGTAGCTGAGGCCCTTATAATAATTGAATGCTTTTAGATATAAAAATCGAGGAATAGAAATTTAAACTGAGCATCGGCAAAGGCTACAATGACTGGGTCTGGTTGGCCCACTATGCTTCCCGGGCCTATTCTAAAACAATATACCCTCAGGGAGTCTATATTCCTTCCCTTCTTTACCTATAGACCAAAAGTAGCTAGTTCCATCCCCACCCGAGGGAAAAAATATTCAGCTACCTCGAGCACTGCCAGCTGCAGCCTCAGGAGGTAACAGTTGTAGTCAAGATCCGTAGGGCCAACCACATATTCACATAGTACGAAAGAAGTAAGGACCTGCTTAGGTAGGATGGTAGGCCCAGGCCTTTGGTGAGGAGAGATATCTGAGCGAGATAAAGTACAGCTACAAAGTGTCAAATGTCAACCGCAAGAAAGATTTTTTTTTCAAGGTGGTAGTTGCACTTACCATCAGCGAGGACATCCGAGGGCTAATTGACGAGAAAAAATTCAAAAACATCTATTAACTGCACCTCCAAGAAAGACAGTAAGAACTATAAGAGGTAGGATAAGCCAAACTGACAGTCTTTTCGAGGCGGGAATCAAACTGCCCTACGGAACAGTCACACACCGGCTGTTTTACCTCCAGAGGTAGAACCCCAACGAGGAGTACCAGGAGCACGAGCTCAAAGAGCACAAGATAAAGGCATAGGACTTCAAGGTGAACATAGAGCCGAAGCACATTCAAATCTAAACCATAAACTCCTGGGTGGAATAGGACATGAAGATAACAGATTCCATAAACAAGACCCTTCAAGAGAAGGAGCTGTAGGCAAAGAAAAGAAACACAAACTCTTCTCTGTGCTGCTTCACCTTCGAGCAGCTCTGGGGTATTTTGTAGGCAGAGCACGCCAAGGAGTTGAGCCTCAATGAGTACTAGGAGTCCACGAAGCAGAGGACCAGGATCAGCATCGAGAAGTACCTCAACGACCTCTACTAGATTTTTTTCTACTACTTCATTGTCGACAACCAGCAAAGAGATAAAAAAGAGGACCTCAGCATCACCTACCAGCATCTGCTCCACTTCCTCAGAGACTACCAAGTGCTTCCCGAGCACCGGGACCTCCTTGCCTTCCTAGAGTTCTATAACTCCGATTATAAGATAAAATGCTTCTAGGACACTCTTGACCTCAACGTTCTAGGTATACGATTCCCACAATTTATTGCTGTCTTACTGAGGGCTATCCAGTTCCTGCAGACCTCAACCTTCATGATGAAGGGATAGACTTTCGACTCGGCTGTCTCCAAAATACTAGAAAAGGTGTCTTAGATCGAGAGAGAGGAGGACCAGTTCAGTGAGTTTAGAAGGAACATTCGGGAAAACCCCAAAATAATAACCTTTATGAGAAGCGATAGCCAGCAACTCAAAAGCATCTTCACTTATCATGCCCTCACAAGCGTCCAGAACAGTGCAGACGAATACTGCATTCGCAAGGAGGAAGTCAAGCGCATGTTGCAGCTAGCATCCATAACTGACAAAAATATCAACATCGTTGTTGATGAATGCTTCAGCGAGTTGAGGCTCAGGGAAGAGGCTGTTTTTTACTATGATTTTTTGAGCATCGTTCAATGGCTGGCAATGACTGTCATATGCAGCGACAAGGAGGGCTAGGAGTTAGACAACAACTAGGAGGAGGCCCTTCTTATAGTAGAAAAAATGAAATACCTGGTGAGCAAAATTTTACCTCCCTCCTGATCGGTTAATACCTTGAAGATGCATATTTATTGGTTTAACTCAGAGAATATCAGAATGCCTGTCTGGTCGAGTGCATAGTTGCCAGATAGTTATTGTTTTTTCTGGCCCTTGATTTCTGAATGCACTTGCATGAGCTGGACCTCGATAGACCCATGTTTAGATTGGTCCTTGAGGTTGACCGGGAAGCCAGCAGCCTTGATTGGTCGGATATTCGAGGAGCAAACGGAGTCAATGTCTTCTTGACCTCCTTCTCTACCTCTTCCAAGTGGGTCCTTCTATCCATTTCATACTGCTCAAACCTCCCAAAGACACTGCTGCTGAGCTGTTTGCGGAGTCTATACCTGTTCCATACATCTTAAGTCTACTTCCTCACATAGGGCTTTCTCCTGAATTACTTCGTGTGGCTTTCGATTGTTTTCAGCCTGACCATGTTGAGCCTTTCGACCCTCATTCTTTCCTTTTACATCAGTTCCTTATGTTTCCTGTCTGCCTCTTCCTGGGTGTATTTCCTTTCGTTTCTGCGCCTTTCTTCCATTTCCTACTCGATTTGCTCCTACCTCAGGGAGTTGAGGTCAGCTGTGTCTTTGTTGGGAGTATGCTTATCTCTAAGCCTTTTCATTTCCTGCTCCTTGTGTTGCTGCAACTTATCCAGTCTTTTGTAGAGAGGAGCTTGTTATTTTTGAGAATTGAGGAAGATAGTGTGCCTGTTGGTGATTTTGAAGGGTACGTTTTATTTTACCTCCTGTAGAACCTTCATTTTCTGATGATCCTCCTGTTTCTTTATAAGAGCCTTATGATCCTCATAGAGCTTGATGTATGGCTGCCCGTTCTTTTTAGGAGGGGAAGTGTATACTTTTTGCTTGGGAGGAGACTCTTCGAAGTGCGTGAGGAGATTTTATATCTAGATAAGCATGCTGTTACTTTACTGAGAACTTGCTGGCCCAGCCTCATTATTATTAATATTTAACGACTCCAGCAGACATACTGTGAGCAAACAATTACGAATCATTCATTTTCCATAGTACTGTGATTTCAAGAACTGAATAGGGTTAGTCACAATGCTCATTCCTCTTTCGTACTGTTTCTCGAGGGTCTCTTGCCTCCTCTTCAACCTCTCAACGTTAGATGCTTCATCGTAGGCGATCTGCTCCTTTGCAAAGGAGGCATTGCTGAGAGAGTACTTGTTGTTAAGAATCTACTTAAAGAGCTGGTGCCTCTTGATCTCCCCGTCATTGCACAAAGTATATACTAGGTCCATGTTCTTGTAATACTGAGCCACCCCGATTATTGACTTAGCAATAAAGTCCACCTCGTACAGCTCCAGGTAAAAGGTCAGGTCCAGACGAAGGTACCCTGGCTTGTCCCTTAGAATTCCTACGCTCACCTCCTCCTTTATAGTACTGACCGTGCTCTCGTCCAGCTTAAGTAGTCTCATTCCAAAGGGGCCTGCACAGAAACAGCCTGATCTCAGCTGGATTCCAAAAACATCAGCCAGGATGAGACTGGCCAGGTTATGTTGCATTATCTCCTTGCCTTTCAGCAATATGTTAAATGATATTACATTAGCCCTCTTCGCCGGATTCAGATCGCCGTACACGATGATCTGTGTTCCGTCCTTCGCCCTCAGCCTTTCATTGCCATCGTTGATGAGCTTCATGAACCTTTCGGTGTTGCTAAGCTAGCGGTGGTGGATGAAGTCGTAGCCGATGTCGTTTTTGAGGAGCTAGAAGCTAAGAGCTGCCCGGTAGAAGCCCATAAAGGGAGGAGTACCAGCTATTTCCCTGTTGAAGACATCCACATCATACATCACGTCCATCTTGGTATACCCTTTAACAAAGGTCACGGTGCCTCCTCCGGGGAAAGTCGGCTTGGCATTCTTGATTATGTCCTTCTTCGCTATCATAACGCCACAGGCCTCTGCCCCTCCGAGATTCTTGTGGGGGCTCAGGTATGCGAAATCTAGCTGGTCGTAGACCTTGAGGTTGAGGTCATGATGACAGCAGAAGGCAGCACAGTCTGCCGCAAAGACAATGTTCTTGGTCTTCCTTACTTCCTCTGAGTTAGCTAACAATTACTAATGACGGCATTAAGACTCCTGAGGTCGGTGAGAGTGGAGGTTACGTTGGAAGCAGCAGACACCGAGACTATCAGGTTGTTAGAAGGGTGCTTCTTCAGCTGCTCCTCGACCTCCTTCATTACCAAGTTGCCATAGTCGTCGCTTGATAAGACTTCGATCTAATCGTAAAACTCCACCCAAGGCAGAATGTTCGAGTGGTGTTCGTAGGGTGTCAAAAAAACAACTGGCTTTGCGTTCTGCTCTATCTCAAAGTCTTTTATTATCTTCATGGCCTTTTCAATTGCTCCAGTTGACCCGCTACCAGTTGGAAGTGCGACATAGATCTCAGGGTCTGCGCTGAAGGATCTGAGGAGACTGTCGTGGGCGTAGTGCATCATTTATGTGGAGTATTCTGAGTATGGGGAGGGGTACTTCCGAAATGGCTAAACTAGGTATGAGGGTTTGCAGCAAACTTTTTTGCATACTTGATCATGTCCTCGACTGTGCGATAGGGCCGGCTAGTAGCAGTGTGATCCACGTAGACAGACTAAAGCTCAATGTTGAAGGGGGAGAAATAGCGAGTATTGAAGCCGATAATGTTCTATCTGATGAGGTCGATCTTTTAGTTGGAGACGTGCTCTCTTCCTTTAGCTTCCACTCCCTCCTGAATGGTCGGAACAGACTCAACGGCCACGCTTCCTTTGCTGCTTGTGGCCTCAGAGGTGATATTTTTCTGCATGTCCTTCTTGAGCATATTGAGCCTTTGAAGTAGGTCCTTGCTTTCGGAAGTGAGGGTAGACTTGCGCTTGAGGTACAGCTCGTTGGCATCCTGGCCTTCGGAGACTGAGGGATTGCTTTCGTTCTTGTTAAGATTCAAGGAAGTGAAGGTCGCCTTGTTATTACAGCAACTCATGCCTGTTGATTTAAATATAGAAAACATAGTCGATAATATAAGCAGTCCTACTAACACCTCCACAGGCTATCCCTCAGTGAATACTTCCTCGAGCAATAGACTTCCCGGAAGACCCCATTGACCTTCTATTTGCACCATTTTCAGTCTGTCCTCCTCTCTTGGTGATGGAAGGCAACACAAAGCTCTCAACTCTTTTTTATCTGTTGGTATGGCCTCCAGCCTTATGATTGAAGGGCCTTGACTAAATCAGGCCAGATTGGTGGTCCTAGTATCGATGGTGTTCTGCTCCTTTGTGAACAGCTCCCCGGGTTGGGATGGCATAGTCTTTCAGAAAGACGTCATCATTCTAATCAGAAGTTATGAGCTTCGACAAAAAATTGAGGTCCGCATTATCGAGGTTATTGTTCGTCTCCCCCAGCTTCAGCCTGAAGTGATTTCTATTGTCCTCCTTTTCTTTGACCTGGACTCTGCTGTGTTTGGAGAACTTGCTATCAGCCCTCAACCCTTATTCCCTCGGAATTTTTATCTTTCTGCTGCTAAGCTCATCTCTGAGAGCTTCCTCATATTTTCCGGAATGGGCTGTGAGTTTAGGGATGAAAACTTTGCCATACGGCGAAGGCTCTCTTCCGTGAGGATCTCTGGTATTGAAGGGTAAATTTAAGTACTTCAATTTTTGCATAAGTTTGTTCTTTCCTTTTGAACCCTCTTCACCGAGCCCGAGCTTTTCATAGATGGTGGGATCTGTTTTTTTGAGATATTGGAGGATGTTCAGAAAGGTCGGGAAGCCAATTTATCTTTCCCCCTCAGCTGCCTTCTTGAAAGCATTTATTATTTGATTTTTTTATATTTTTCCCTCAGAAAATATTTTGTCTTTGGAGTGAACGATGTTTGATGCCTTTGCAAAGGTCATGAACTTTCCCAGATTCATGGTTTGGCATTTGTGGCTGATGTTGTCAAAAGTGAAGTTCGGACCGACGCTTTGCTGCTGCTTGCAGTAAAACTCAAATACGTCCTTCAGCTGCCTTCTTATAAGATCCATGTTCTCCTGCTTTTGCCTCTCAGGAGGGCATTCAAACTCATTACTAGGACTCTGGCTCATTTATTCGAGGGCTCTACTCTATTCTCTGATACTTTTCTATACCTCATCCTTCTCCTCCTCCTTCTAAGGGCTCTCTTCTTCTGCATGAGAAGCTTGCTATTTTTAGCCATTTTCAGGACATTCACCTTACGGTTATGATAATTTTATTGTGGGGGCTTAGGGGTGCTGCTCCACTGACATTTGTTCTTTTTCGGCTGTTTTGTGACTCTTTTTTTTGTCGTAGTGGACTGCGAACATATCATTGTGCTCGATGCAGTATTTGAGCATGAGGACAGCCGTATCTGGGTTATATGTGCCTTCTGTATTCATTTTGACAAAGGAAGTGATGTTGTCGATGAGACTGCTCCTGAGGGTCTGATTGAGCTCCTGGTTGGTTTCGTACTTGCTGAAGTTGAAGATGTCATAGATGTAGCTGAGTGTGTTTTAGAGATGTGGCTGTTGTGTGAGCTGTCCAAGGGGGAATGACTATTGGTAGTGCTGGCTAAACTTTTGTTGGAGGATATCGGTGTTGTTATCGAGATAGCGATTGAATTAGTTGACGTTGGAGCTGTGTTTGTTCGACTCGCTCATCTATTATTTTTTATTCGAGTAAGCACAGAGCTCATATAGATGACAATATGGTGTAGACCCTTTCCATTAATGTTTGAAGCTCTGATGGCTCACTTTCCAATTTGAAAAGGTATCAAATGTGGTGATGGTATTGATAGGGCATGTGTATAATTTTGAGTTAGTAATGAGTGACAGCATCAGCTTCAGCTCCAACAGGAACTCCATCCAGAAGTATAAAATCGTTCTTGTGGGAGACCAGAACGTCGGGAAGAGCTCCATCATTGCCCGCTATATCAGGAACGAGTTCGACCCAACAAAGAACGTAGTAATGGTGAGAGTTAGCCTACTATCGGTATCGACTTCATCAGCAAGAATATCGCAACCAGTGGCAAAATGATCAGGCTCCAGCTCTGGGATACTGCTGGCCAGGAACGATTCAAAAGTCTCATTCCCAGCTACCTCAAGGACGCACATATGGCACTCGTCGTCTTTGACCTCGCCAGTACCTCCTACCTAAGCAGACATGACCTCAGCAGAAAGCATACCGAAGTGGATCGACTTCATCAGGGAGGCCGGCAAAAAGGACATCAAAATATACGTGATCGGCAACAAGTCCGACCTCTAAAGCTAGATCCTCAGCGAAACACGAAAAACAGCATAGGACATGGCCGAAAAGCAGGCAGATTTTTATCAGTAAGTGTCTGCCAAGACCAACGCCAACATAGAGGACCTTTTCAACAGGGTCATCGACGACCTCCAGGCAGCCCAGAACAAAAAGAAGTAGACCGCCCCCACTACTCAGGCAGCCACCGAGGCAGAGTCAAACCATGGGAAGCAAGAGGACAAGAAGATAAAGCTGGGCTCTGCGAGCAGCGAGGAGCGTAAAGAGGGGGGCTGGGCCAACTGCTGTCAAAGGTGATGATCGTGTTTTTAACAGGCCTGATGACCTATTCACAACTCAGTCAACTCTAGCCATTATCGGTTTCATAAATCTTAAACATCAAACTCGTTCAACATAGTCATATCTTATCAGTAGAAAATGCTCAGGATGGAGGTCTGGACATTCTCGACACTCACACTCATAGGAATGAGGTTGTTCTTGCTGGCAGATATCAGCTAGCGGGTCGGGACTCCAGGCAGTCTTCTTGAACTCTCAACCTTCTCTTCTTCCTCCTCCACCTGCATGGACAACTGATCGGAACTTTAGTTCATAGGAAGTCTTATGGCCTCACAGTTGCCCTCCTAATCGAACATGTTCTGAGTGATTTTCTCAGACTCCACCTTCCTTAGGCTGTTTGCTGACACTTATTTTTGGCTCGGGTAGAAGAAGGCTCTTGGAGGCTTATTTACCCTTTTGGCCTTCTGCTCTGAGTCAGCCTCCTCCTAGGAATCGTTGTTTTTCTTTTTTTTCTTCTCAGGTTTTCTCTTAATGTCAGCGAGGGCGTCTCTGTCGTTGGCGGTGAAGCATTCATGATGGAAGTAGCTTTCCTGGCTATTTTACCGTATTTTGTGGAAGTTATACATGTTGAGCTGTCTGACGAAGGAAGAGTAGTTGCTGTGTTTGAAGTAGCGGGGAAGGACTGTCTTTGCGAAGGCCTCCTAGTTGAGGATGATAAAGCCGATTCCTGAAGGGGCCCATCTGATGCAATCGCTGTGCTAGCAATTCTGGATACAGAAAGGAGTACGTTCAGAAGTTCATAGGTTTTTTTGAGGAAGGTCGAGACCGTTCTGCTTTTTCTTTTTTCTTCGGAAGGGCAGACAAGTGACTTCATAGCGTAGAAAGTTCAATTAATAGAAATTCGATTTATATTTAAACAGAAAAAACAATTGAAATAAAATAAGAGATGCTTGTGCCCTTCCCTCCTTTTTGTTGCTCCTCTAACAGACCCACCTTTATTATTTATTGGATATATTGTGATTTCATGAAGTACTATCCTCTAGCCATACTCATCCTCACACTTTCTCTCCTCTATCCCGGGTAATCAACCAGACTCACCTTCTACGTTGACCACAAGGTTGAGCAGCCTCTCGATTACGTTGAAATCAACGCTGTTGTAAAGGCCAGTGGGGAAAGTTTGGACCAATCCATCTAAGAAGCAGCAGGGACCATCCACAATATTGAGTCTCTGGTTGACGGCTATTGTAAGACATACACTCCTAAAAAGGAGCAAAAGAAGGAATGCTCCTAAATGATTGAGGTGTCTCCCTACAGCATCAAGCCTCAGTATGAACTGCTCAAGAAAAAAGAGCTCTTCAGCGGTATTTCCCTCTATAGATAGGTTTTGTTGTCGCACACGAGATTTTCTTGAGGGTGAAGGAAACAGAAGGATTTGGAAAGCTAGTCGACGATATCATGAAAATCGGGGTCAACAAAATAAACTCTCTTGAGTGGAAGCCCAAAGAAGTAACTGTTGGTTGAGTCAGGAAGTCAGCGGGTAGGAGATAGCTCTCGTATAGGGCACCGAACAGGCCCACTAAATATGCAAAAAAATAGGCTCCAAGTTAGCAAAGATCATTACTGTCCAGGAAGTCACCGATTTCGGAGAAGACGAGGAGGAAGAGGAAGGGGAAGAGGAGAAGGAGAAGGAGTAGGATGATGAGTAGGAGGAATAACCTCTAGACATTAAGGACGATATAGCATATTACAAGTTTGTGGTAGAATGCCACCGTAGCAAGTCCCTGTGATTCACTTATTTTATAGACTTCACCTGGCAGATGCCATCTTATGACTGCTAAATATAACATACTTATGCACTGATTAGGCTTATATTCAAATGTTGCTGTGAGCAGAACATGGACCCCCTACTCGCACCAGAATAAATATATGAACTCGACACCTTCACCCTCGAATAAAAAATAGAAGAGCTCTAAAACCATCCCTCGAAAGATCTCTACCTGGAAATCCTTAAAATGGCAAAGCTCTAGCTCATCGACAGATTATAGACGGAGGAATTTGGCAGACTCCTAGCTAACGGGTAGTTCAAACTCGACATCGATTTCAGCCTTCCACCCATCCTTCCTTCTAAAGCCAAGCAACCTCCAAAAGCGTCTCTGAACCGGAAATAAATTTCTGCTCAAATGCAAACGCAACTTGTTCCTGGAAAATCATTCTTGACTATCGGCAAACCAGCAGTCAGCCACCACTACAAGCCCAAGCCTAAGCCTCGCTCAAAGGAGGCATAACCGACAAAGAAACCCAAGCAGTTCCTAAAGGCTAAAAAATGGAGTGTTTCTAAACCCAAAATAAGGGCCTCAATCCAGCAGAGTGAATAAATTATGAGGAATTCAGAAGCCAATGGACCCCGTCTTTATGAAAAAATAATGGTAGTTTCGGATATGCCTTTCCAAACGAGAGAGGAAGCTCAGAGATTGCCTGAACCTCTTGTAAAGGAAGAATTCAGTTTGAAAGATAAACTGAAAAGGGAGGTGGAACAGATGAAGGTTCAATACAGGGAAAATGATGCCTACGATGATATGAAGGTCGTCAAAATGATTCCCCTGAATTTGAAAGAGGAATAAGACAAATACCTGGAAATGTAGTAAGAAGCATAGCCAGAATCTATGGCAAATGAAATTCCTTCTGTTACTGAGTAAGTCAAAAATCAGCCTTCCTCGTTGTAAGTGCAAGAAAAAGAAGAGTATGCCGAGATTTGTTCAAACTATCTCAGAGGAAATGAATATTGTATGGACTCCCCTATTTCTCTTGAATAAGTTCCTCATCCTTAGAAGAAACAATAGTCATTCGAGAGTTTTTAAGATCATCAACCTCAACTCTATTAAAATGCCGAAAAAGATTCTGTCTTATAGTTTTAAAAGTCTCCTGTTCCCTCAAAGGAATAAAAATTCTAGGCCCTAACTCCCAGGATTTCCGAAAAGTACCTCACCATCCAAAAGGAGTCCCTTCGAAGCAGTCTCTATCAGCAAACTATGACTGAAGATACAGCCAAACGCCAAGAGGATGCCAAATAGATTCAGGGACTGAGCAAGGAGCTGAAATCACGAAGTTTAAAGAATTTTACAAAGAAAGTGATTCCCTCATTCAGAAAAGACCCGTAGTCCAACAGGTATACCTCCAATATCAGACAAACATTCGCTCATCCCGTCGAATCAGAACAGGAGCTTAGGACCTCCCTCTATTAGGCAAAGTTCGGGAAGGCCCCTATGCCCAAAATTAAGTACTCAAAGGTAGAGCAAGCCAGTAAGCCAATTCAGGCAGCCTGCAATACTTTTCCTTACCACTAAGTGATTCCCTCCTTCAGTAAGCTTTTTCCTCACTCCAAAAACCTCTTAGTGACTTTAAGGGTTGTATAGGAAAATTTATGTCAGCATTTCAGCAAAAACGTCAACTAGAAAAGCATAAGTGAAGAATCTCGCAGGCTTTCGACTGAAAACGATCTAACTTTCAAGATAGTATACGAGAGCGAGAAGGCAAGGAAGTACAGTCAGCTCTTCAGGATCAACCTCGATTCCTTTTACCGCAGGAGTGGACTGATGTTGGATAGAATCAGGGGCCAGTTTGATGAACCTGAACATCACTAAATGCTCTTTTATCGAGTTGTCCGAACAAAGGAGGAGGTCTATGATATAGTAAACAGCAGTTTTCATCGGACAAAAAACTGGTACGAGCTGCCCCATGGACTGGAGCTCAAAAACTCATGGAATTTGCTTTGGACGTGGTCGAGACCTCAGATCGATTTCAGCGATCTTTTTTACTTTCAGAAGGTAAACCACTTTCTGGGCAACAAGCAACTGGCAAGGAAGGACCTTCTTAAGAAAAATATCGAGAAGATCCAGAAACTGGGAAGCAAGATTCGGCAGTACTTCGACATCATCCCCGAAACATTCTTGCTTCCGGGATAGAACATTCCTTTCATCAAAAAATTCAGATAAAACGGGCTTAAGACAACAAAGAATTACTGGATTTTGAAGCCAGTCGGCCTCTCCAGGGGAAGAGGAATATAGCTGGTCAGCAAGCTAGAAGATGTCGTATTTTCTGAACCAGTGGTCCTCCAAAAGTATATCACCAACCCTCTCCTGATCGACGGCTATAAGTTTGACATGAGGATCTACGTCCTGGTGACAGGGATCAACCCTTTGGAAGCATTCATTTACCGCTAAGGCTTTGCTCGACTCAGCACTCAGCCCTACTCTCTCAGTGAAGGGGACATCGATAACAAGTTTATCCACCTCACCAATTTCAGCATCCAGAGGGAGAATCTGGCAGCTGATAGAAAGAGCAGTCTCGGGGAAGATGTCGGAGGAAGTAAAATATCTCTAAGAATGCTGGCTTCTAAGCTAAGCTAGATGGGGGTCTAGTGGTAGGCAGTTGAGAAAAGTATAGAGGACATTGTACTGAAATCCCTGATAGCCTGCATGAACGCCATTCCTCCCAATCCCAACTGCTTCGAGCTGTTCGGATATGACATCTTTATCGACCAAGACCGCAAATGCTGGTTGCTGGAGGTCAACTCTTCCCCCTCACTAGAAAAGGAATTCACCCTAGATCAGGTAATCAAGCAACAACTCGTGGATGACATTGTCTAGATAGTCAATCCTCTTAACTACGACAGAAAGCGGTTATTGGAGGTGGTAGAGAGGAGGAGGAAAGAGGCTGAGGGACTGAAGAGTTCAATCAACACAGGAAACAACTCTACGAGTCAGCTAAACGAGGACCTGGACTACATATTGAGAGGGCAGAAGTTGAGAAGATATGGGTAGGCAGTGGAGAGTCCTAATTTCAAGATGATAGCTCCTTCCGATAACTACAACAGGATAGTGAAAGCTCTCCAGCAGTACAAGATAGACCCCATTGTCAAGGTCACATGATGGCAGAGTACCCGAACAGTAATAATGATGATCATTTTCTCGTCCTTATCTTCTAAATGTTCTCCATTTCCAGGTCCAGTAAAATGTATCGGCTGCTTCGGTAGCTCTCCAGAACTCTCTCTAAACCACTCCTGCTGTCCTTCTCAAAATACTCCCTGTATATCTTCAAAAACTCCTCTCCCACATCCTTGTACTACCCCTGCAGCACCTTCTTCACATATTATAACCTGTCGGGTCTGAGCCGGCTCAAAACATCAGAGACGTCATTGCTGGTTTTCTCTTTTCCTGATGACTTTGCTTCGGAAAAGAAAGTGGTTAGATTGGGGCAGTCGTAGTGCTACTCCCCCCTAAAAAGACTATCCAGCACATTTGTGACCCACCTTCGCTCTGTATCTGACTGCAAACTCAGATACTGTTGATTTTTGTGGAGATGCAAGATGTGGGTAGAGGGTCTATTTTTCCTGAGATGACACTCTTCGTTGACATCTTAATTGATTCCCATGTAGACTTACACCAGTTTCTTTTTGACTCTGAATAGACCTCCTCCTACCGAAGACTTTGAATCGTGCCTTACTTTTAGTTGCTGGTCTAAAGAAATGTCAGAAAAGCCTGCGCCAATGCACGGTCATCCTGTTTCTTAAGTTTGCTCGACATTCTGGGAAGTTGTTGTTTGTAAAGATGGACATGGTTGCGTATCAGGGCAGAGGCATGACTTGCTATTCTTGGCTCTTGCCCTCGGAGGATGTTTAACTCTTTGAATATTTTCCGAAAAATTGGCAGGTTCATTCAAATTAAAGTTATAATTCAGTGCTTAGATATCAGGTCACTCCTAGATCCTTCATCAGTTGGTCTTGATGATCTAGTAGAGTTCTTCAATATAGAAGTAAAGCATCTAGTATGTGATGCTCTTGATGTGGTTTTGCTTGAGCTCAAATTTGACTCCCAAAAAACCGATGTCCTCCTTTGACAGGTGGATCAACTTCTGGAGCTCCATCTTCACCTCGTTGCTCCTGAACTCGTCACTGATGAACACTCGATTGTAAAAACTGTCCACTACGTACTTCTTGAAGTTCTTCTTCATCGAAGACTGTGTGCTCCCGATCAAAGACAACTTCTTGACAATGTCAATGAATTTGCTTATCGGGTCTTCACCAATCTTACTGAGCACATCGCTGTCCATCTTCACCAGTTGAGTCTGCCTTAGAGGCTCCTCGCTCACAGACTTCCCAATTACTTGTGGGTTGTACGAACTAGACCCGAACACTCTTGTGTGCGTACCAGCAAAGTTATTGTTGGCGTTGATTTTTTTGTTCATCGTAGCTATCTCTTCACTGAGGGTCCCCTCCTTTTACTTCAACTCGTCCATGAATACTGTCAGTCGACTGACGGTCAGTTTGAGCAGATCTTTGGCTTAGGGACGGTTGCTCTGGTCCTTGTCGAGGCAGAGATTAACGATATCAAGCAGCTCCTGGGAGTAATGGGAAGGGAGCTCAGCAGCATAGTCTCCAGCCACGATATTTTTGGCAATAAAGAGAGGGTTATTTCCTGAGAAGGGAGCTTTGAGAGCCATGATCTAATAGACAATGCAACCGAGACTCCATATGTCTGCCTTTTGATTATAGTGTTAATTTTGAACGATCTGAGGGCAGGAGTAAGCAAGGGTCCCAAGGAAGGAGTTGTGCATATTGAGAGATTGGGAAATTCCTTTGGCTAATCCAAAGTCTGCCACTTTTAGGTTGTTCTGACTGTCGATCATGATGTTCGATGGGTTCAGGTCTCTATGCATGATCTTCTTGTCATCATGAAGATACCTCAGTACTGACAGCAGAGAGATAAGAAACCTCCAAACCGTTTCCTCTTCAAAGTAGGCCCCCTTCTAGCTCTGGCTCTTGATCAGCTCAGAAAGATTGCACCCCTTGACAACCTCCATCACGATGTACAGGAAGTCGTCCTCCACAAAAGACTCGTAGAATTTTATGATGTTGGGGTGCTTTAGCTCTTTGTAGATCTTCACCTCTCTAAAGTATTAATCAAGCTCCTGGTTCTTCTCCTTGCTCTTCCTCCTCAGCTCTTCCAAATTCAGTCTCTTTAGAGCGTACTCGTTGACCCCTTTCTTCGCCAAGTAGACATACCCGAAGGCCCCCTGCCCCAGTTCCTCTAATATGTTGTAGTTGCCAACCACCTCCATCTTGAAATTCTTGTTCTTCATTATCTTTTCTATCCTCTCATACTCATCCTCGATGGCCTCAACTTTGCCAGGGTCCAGCTAGTTGAAGACCTTGAGCGTTTTCAAATATGTTTAAGGAGGCTTGACGAAATGTCCTACGTCAAAAAAGGGCCCCAGCAGTTCAGGAGGAAAGATTCTTTTGAATATTTTTCTATTCTTCTCTAAGGAGCAAACATACCTCAGCAACCTCAAAAGGAGGACTCTAAACTAATCAAAAGCTTGAGGCTCGTCTTTTTCTTCAATGTCATCGAACTTGATCATATGGCAGTTGGTGGGATGGGATCGAACCAGCAGTCCAATAGCCTAATCGATGCCTTCCTCGACGTACTTGCTGGATATATCGTTATCAAGCATCAAGTGCGTCAATATTTTGATGTTGTATATCATTTCCTTATAGTCGAGAGGGTCCTTCAGTTTGAGGCTGATGAGAGAGGGAAAGTTGTTGGTTTTGAAGTCGTAGATGACCTCAGTTTTAGTCGTCAGGAGCAGCTTGTAGATGCAGCTCAAAAGGGATATCTTCAAAAAAAAATTGTTCTGGTTCCTTTTCAGCTCGTTTATCAGGGTAGTTACCCCATTAATCCTTCTGAAGTTCTCGTTGAATTGCCTGTTCTATAGCAAGTCCTTTATGATGTGGATCAGTTTTGGCTTGTGGGCAGGTTCTAGCCTTTCCAGAGCGAACACTAGCCTCCCCACATACCACACCTCGTCAAATACTTCATTGATCCCTTTTGCCACCAGCTCTCTGGTGATCTCCAAAATGACCTTTGTGGCTTCAGGGTTGTTCATAACCAGCAGGTCCATTATCTTGCAAAACATCTCGTGTGTTATCAGCTTCGGGTTGATCTCTATGAATCTCAGATGGAGAGCCAAAATCTATATGAGGACTGGAGGGGTGTTCGTGATCTCTGGCATCATCTCATTGATCTGTAGCAAAAACTACTCCTCGAGATAGGCTCGATATTATGGAGGCTTGGTACACAGTCTCAGCAGTTGCAGAGGCTTGAACTGCAGTTGGGAAGAGTCAGTTTTTGCTATTTTTTGTATAAGGGCTATTAGGTGGGCTATATGTTGTGCCATTTATTTAGGGAAGTGCCCTTCTCTATGCTTAATGAAGAACTGATCGATGAGCTTGTTTTATTCAGGGTCTCCCTTAAACTGTTGATGGTGGGTGAAGTGTTGAATGAGCTGGCTGCATTAGTTTTTCGGGCCTTACATTATCTAAAATCAAATGTGTTTGACAACCAAGTCAGCTGTTCACATTAATTAAATCAGATGGATAGGTACAGATATAGGGGCATTGATCATTTTTGGACATACTTCCTGGGACGGATAGACAGGAACTCTTCGACTGTGTCCTGAGTGATCTTCTTTCTGGCCTACTGATGGTCAGCCACAAATTTCTGAAGGACCTTGATAAGAATCTTCTTTATCTAACCCGTCAGCATCTTCCCAGTGCTGTATTTCTCGGCAATGACCTCCAACTATTTCTCATCCTCCATGAAAAACCTCAAATATTGGTACGAAATGTCAATAGACAAGTCAGCTCCAAACTGCTCCTGCTCCTCCTTTGTCGCCTTTCCTCCACTGAAAGCATGTTTCTTTATCTTATTTTCAATATCCTTTGCCTTATCTGTCATGAAAATGCCTGACTGAGGAATTGATCCTGACATCTTGCCGTTGAAGCCCTGAAGAGAGGGGAAAAACTTGTTATAGAGCCCAGCAGGTTTAGGAGCCTTTAGCCTTGCGCATACGTCTCTGGTCATTCTGAAATAAGGATCTTGATCGATTCCGCAAGGAATAAGACAGGGAATATTTTTATCCCCAAAAATGTGGGGGAAGCTACTGGAGAGGCAAGGAGCAGCCTGAATGGCAGGATAGGAAGCTTTTCCTGAGCAGTCCGAAAACTCAAGTCCAAAGATGGCCTTAAGAGTGGTGAGGTTTATATGTCTCTGGAAACGGCAGACATTGGGATACATGTGTCCCATGTATCGAGAGTTGAGACAGATGAAGGTCTTTTCAGGATCAAACCCTAACGCCAGGATGTCTTTGATGTTTTAGTAGGCAAGCCTGGTGAAGTCTTCCAAATCCTCTCCGTCACTTTTGTAGAAATACTTTTAGTCATCAGTGATTTGGATGATGAATGGTACGTCAAAGACCTCCTGCATCCATTTGCAGAAGATGAAGGGTAGCATGTGTCCCAAATGCAGGGCTTAAGAGGAAGGCCCTCGACCCGTATAAAGGTAGAACGCTGGTTTGCTGGGATCCCTGAGTAATCTTAAAAGTACTTGTTGTTCTCATAGGCGTTGAGGATCAGCTAGAGATCTCGATGAGAGAAAAATATGCCTCTTCGGAGGAAGTAGTGAGCAGGCTTTCCAGTTAACTTTTATATTCTTTCGATGTGCGCACTTGTGAGGGGGTAGCAGCCAAACTTTTCAATTAATTTATTGTAGTCAATTTCCTTATTGGTTGAGTTGGTGACTCCATTGACACCGACATTGAATTCCTCCTCGGCCTCAGGTTTACCCTCCTCCATTTTATTGGGCTATCCAACAGCCTCAACTGGCTTTTCCTCTTGAGTGGGCTCCATATGGCAATTACGTATAAATTAAATGATATTTCTTTTATGAATAAAATGAATGAGATCATATTTATGCTTATAAAATCCGACCATTGCTGAGATGTGTCTTTTGAAATTGTGTTTTTATACTCGAGTTAACCTTATCTCAATAAAAACTGTAGGTTCAGAATAAAAATTATTAGATTTCAAAATGAGCGAATAAGAAAGAAAAACAAGAGTCAGCACAGCCATGAGAGCCACCATCGAGGAAGGAGAACAGTTTGCAAAAGCACCTCTGCCCAAGGTTGTCAACCTCGACCAACAGCTCAAAGATAGCTACCCCGAAGGTTTCTTTGATAGATCAAATCGGAAAAAGTCCTCTAGAAAATCTAGAAAGAGCAGCAGATCAGCCTCAAAGAACAAGCTAGCTCCACCATCCAGCAGCAGAAAAAGCAGGTCCAGTTCTAAAGTCAAAGATGCCACTCGCAAGAGCACCAAGAAGTCTGCCCTCAAGAAGAAATCTGAGAAGAAAATGTCAGCTAAGAGAGAGCAGGAAAAGAAGAGCACGATCAAGGCTACAAGCACCATGATACAGACCTTGAAGGAGGGTCACAACTATCTTGATGAAGAGAAGGATGAAAAGGAAGAGGACAACAAACCACGAAGAACCAGTACCATGGCTGCCACGCTTGAATAAGGCACCAGGTATCTCGGAGGCAACAAGAGCAAGTCCAAGTCCAAACAAAGCCGAAGTTCATCCAAGCCCGCCTAATCTAAAAAAAAGAGGGGGAGACCATCAACCTCTCGAAGCAAGAGCCAGCCTAAAAAATCAGAAGTAAAGGGTTCAGTGATGACAAGGAACCAACTTAAAGCCGGCAGAAGCAAGTCCAAAAGTCCAGGAAGGACCAGCAAAGGTCGGTCAGCTTCCAGGAGCAAAGACAAGAAGGCAGCTCTTTCTAAGGGCAAATCTCAGAATAGGTCGAAGGGAAGTGCATCAGAATCGAAGGGAAAAGCAGGCAAGTCAGCAAACAAGGGCAGAAGTGTGTCGAAATCCAACGAGAAAAAGCTAGAATCTGGCAAGAAAGGGTCTAAGAAGCAGAAGGCCTGAATGATTTCCTCCATCCGATTTTCTAGCCTTAGGAAGATAGCTTGGATTGTTGTGATAATATTAAGTGGTCCAATGAATATCCCAGACAACAGCAAATTCGAGAGAATGGTCAGCAACAGACCCCCTGTCTCCATTCTTCCCACAGTCAACAAGCGACTCATTTCTCAGTTCACAGCCAGAAGCTTATTCGCAGCTGGAGTGTTTGCTGCTTTTGGTGGCATCTTCCTTTACAAATTTTTCCTGAACGCCAACTCAAGACCTTTCCTGAAGAGCAGAAAGGCCTTTAGATGGGAGAGCGACCCCTACACTGGTCAAGTAAGTTGCACCTACCAAGAGCAACCCAACGATGCTCACAACTATTGATTGTACCTCAATACATAGCTATCATCATAAGTAATCGACTCTATAGAACTATCACTGTCATATAAGAACGATTTGATTATCCTTTGAATGGCAGAAAGGACTATTCGGTAGCTCTAGAAAAGCAAGGAGGCCCTCCTGAACCAACTGCAGTATCTGACGATCGAGCACACCAACCTCTACAAACAGTTCTAGTAACTGGGATAACACTAACCCGCTGACCTTGCTTACTAACTGGAAAATTTTCAGCAACAAATTCAAGAAACACATCTAAAGATAGCCCAATTGAATGAGGAATGTTAGAAGGCTGTTTGTGAGAGAAAGAAAAGGGACTGTGTGATCAGCGAATTCGAGGAAAAAGGAAAAAAACTGAATAAAATCATAGCAGCAGAGAAGACAAGCCTTCAAAGCATCATCAGTGGGAATGAACAGATTGAGCAGTCAATCAAGGTAATAAGAGATGAGTACGAGTTGCTTCAGGAGGAGATATACCACCTGGACACAAAAAAGGACAACCTGAAAAACTATGGATGCTAAGAGGTCCCTCCCAGCATTGTGGAATTGTGCATAAGGAAGTAGTCTCTGAGCGACGACCTTGCTCTTCTTGATGAAAGGAACAACACCAAGAGCAAGCAGCTCAACCAAATGTTCCTGAAAGAAGAAGCAGAAGAACTAAAGGAAAAGATAGAGATGTTGAGAAAGAGGAAGGGAAGGATTGAGCAGCTGAAGAAAGAGAACCAGATACTTCTAAAGTAGAACGAGAAGCTGAACTAAGCAAAAAATCAACATGAATGGACCCCCAATCAATAGCTCACAAATCTCGACAACTTTCTTCTAAAACAGGAAAACAAGATCAACCAAGTACAAAAAGATATCGGTTCGCTACACAAAAAAACAGCTGACTGCACCCACAAAATATAACAGTTCAAAAAGTACCTCCGAAAAAATCAGAAACAACTTTAAACAGGCGACTCAGATACATAGCTTCTCGGTCGAACAGATCAAGGAAAATTCAGCATATTTGAGTAGATAAAGAAAGATATAAGGCGAGAATAGACAGGGTAGAAAAAGAAGCGTTCTAGAGGCAAGCATAGTCCGAAGTAAGTCAAGTAAGAATAAAGCAAGCCTTTTTGGCAGCTGTCCCAGGCCAAAGTAGTTGAGGCA
>Ga0100402_1001034_pt1 | contig 32478 bp, 21 predicted proteins | sample CryGeyme20150102_FD_80419 | JGI IMG/M metagenome (GOLD analysis project Ga0100402, IMG submission 80419) | Groundwater microbial communities from Crystal Geyser aquifers in Utah, USA - Crystal Geyser metaG 2015-0102 | ecosystem: Environmental > Aquatic > Deep subsurface > Groundwater | place...
CATATCCGCCACTTGTTCTTGGAGTGCATTCTTTTCCATTGCCTCGCCGTCTCTTTTTTCGACTGCTATTGCCAACTTTTCCTGGACTGATTGGAGTTTCATCTTGGTACTGTACAATTCTTTGGATAATGCGTTTACCTGTTGCTCCGCACTGTCATTTATATCTCGAGCAGTGCATTCGCTGTCCCTCAAAGCCTGCGTCAGCTGTTCTTTTGCCGATTGAAGCTCTGACAGTCGTTCTGACATTTCCTTGATTCGATTGGCATAGACAATTTTGTCATTGTTAGCATCCTGCAAAGCCCGAATAAGTTTTTGTTCGGTCAATTTGAGTTTTAATTCCGTAGCTGACATTCTCTCTGTTGTAGAGGACAGATTCCTGACCACATCTTTCTCGGCCTGTTTGGTTTCTTCCAATTGTTCCAGCATGTACTGACGCTCCTGAATATTTTGTTTTTCTACCGCAATAAGTCGTTGTTCCATGTCTTTCAGTTCCAAGGATAGATTGGTCACTTCTGTTTCTGCCTTGATGCGAAGTTGATATTCTTGTCGATACCTTTGTTCATCTTGATGGTGCAATCGATGGTCATTATTATGAGGCAAACACGTAGTAGATAATGATGAATACGATTTTCCAGCAGAATGACTATTCTTGTTTGGACGGTACACATCTTCGACATCGTCTCGTTGATCTTTGTTAGTACAGTAGTGTTGCTGTTCCTGTTGCTGCTGCTGCTGTTGCTGCTCGTGCTGCCTCTTAGTTGTTGTTGTTGTTGTATCCACCGCGGCGAGATCATCCCAGTTGATCACAATATCATCTTCCGTTGAAAACAATTTGGAAGAATTTATCATTTTACGAAAAGGCTTCATCTTGTTGCTACTGGTGTTGCTGGTGGTGGTAGCGGAATTGGTGGCAGTATGGACGGTATGGACGGTAAGATGATTGCAGTCCACCATTTCTGGTTGTTTGGCGGCTAAAGTATTCATACTGTGTGTTGTGTGTTCTTCTTCGTCTTCCTCCTCCTGGCAAGAGACTGCTACGAAGTAGTACAGTAGTACTGTAGTTAGTACGTACAGTAGCTAGAGTCCTTTTCAAAGGAGTTGAAAAATAACAAGTAAAATAAATGTGCCACACACAAACTTCTACCTCAGTTGGTCAGCTGTCGTCTACTACTACGTACGGTACTAGAGCTAGTAGTAATTAAATTGAAAAATCGGAACGCCGTGGTGAGAGGGAGTTGAATTCATCGCTAAAGACTCTTCCCACATAATAGAGGAAGATCAAAATGTGAGAGACTGTAGTTAATTGAATCAGTGAGATAAATATTACAGTGGTACAGTAGACTACTACTACTAGACTACAGTAGCTGCTCGAATAGTTTACTCTAATAAAAAATGAAAATAATCATCCTCTGCGCCGCCTGTAGTAGAGTACTAGAGTACTCCGAGTACTGCTTAGCAGTCACGAATATTCAAGACTCGCTTCGATTTTTATACCTTCTGGTGCGATCGTACCAGAAGGTATAAATTAGATTTTTATACCTTCTGGTGCGATCGCACCAGAAGGTATAAAAATCTAAATTTTACGTACAGTAGTAATAAATATCAGGTAGAAAAAATAAAAAAATAATTGTAAATAATAATGATTGACAATTCTTATTAACCAGCCATACTATTACACAATTAACTTACTGGTATAAATAATTATTATGATTATTATTTGTGCGCTTTCTCGCAACCTATCTGTTTATTACGCTGGCTGCTGCTGATCTACTTTATCATCCTCAACTTTCAAAAAGAATGCCGTCATCATCTTCTCCTCCTTTTGCTGCTGCTGCCACTGCCACTGCCACTGCCACTGCCACTGCCACTGCCACTGTCACTGCTGTTCCACCACAAGAACAAGAACAATTACCACCAACGGCAGTACCAATCTGTGGAAACTCTTTCAAAATGAAAGATGGATCAACGTGTCGTGCTCCTTGGAAAACGATTCGTACTGTTATGCACCCTTCACAAGAGGCTGTGGGATATGCTGCAGTCAAGCTCAAGTACGACAAAGATTATAGAACCGAACAAAAGGCAGCAAAACGAATGACGAACAATAAATCCAGCAGCAGCAGCAGCATATTACCCTTTGTGCTGGGTCCTCGTGGCATCCCGTATTTGGTAGATTCGCACCATACTACCAGTGCTTTGGAGGCTTCGGGATATCACAATGTTATGGTAACACTGCAAAAAATTTGTGATTGGAGTTTCATGACACCCACAGAATTTTACAAACACATGGAAGCCTACAACTTTATGAATACGACCGGACGTGGACATCGTTGGGAATTGATTGACGATACAAGTACTAGTGATGATGATAATAACAACAACAAGCAGGATGACGACCACAACCACCACGATAGTAATAAGGATCCAAATGTGTTACCAATTCGAATGGGAAGGAACAACGTTGGTCGTATCATTCCCAAGACTGTACCAGATTTAAAAGATGATCCATGGCGGTCCTTTGCAGCTCTTGTGCGAAAGGTAGAATCCGATCAATGTCCCCCAGAAAATCCAAAATGTTTGCGCGGATATGTTCGAGTGTGTGACGAATCAAGTAATAATACGCTCGAACAACGACGAATGATGATACCCTTTTTCGAATTTCGCTGGGCATATTTTTTGAACGATGCCTATTTGCACGGATGCAGTAGTACCACAACGTTTTGGGACAACCGTACCGATTGTCAACAATTTGAAAAGGCCTACAAGGCACTGCTTCGGAAAGATTACGGACATCCGATTCAACAGTACGATGCACAAGCATGGTTAAATGCTGCCAAACTTTTAGTACCCCTTTGTCGTGGAACCAAAGCACAAGACTATACATTACCAACATCATTGGGACGGCCCATGGGCGGTGAGAAATTACCTGGGTGTGTTTTTGGACGAGATACGCATATTCAGCATGACGATCCTAAATGTTGGGCTCCTGCCAAACCCGATCTTTCCAGTTTTCGAAAAGAATGGCAATAGTGAAATAAAACAACGAGATCATGTTGTCATAATACGTTTAGCACACATATTTATTATTAAAAATATACATACACAGCCTACTGTAATGCAGGGTCCTCCTTCACGCTCTGCATGGGGAAACATTGACTTGTTGCGCTTGTTTTTGTGATTGTGTTTGCATAGCGATTCACCTATCCTTTCTCTTGTTCTTTTGGATAGAATTTTATATATATATATATATATATATATTTTCCCTCTACATCCTCTCAACGCGCGCTAAGAAAGATGTGCAACAGTATTGCTGCAAGATTACCAGTCACTTCGTCTCTATTCATTCCATAATGACTGGATCTGCAACTTCCGCGCTATTTAGTCTTCGAGAATCATACAGCGACGCTCCTCCAATAGGTCTTCCGTATCCCGTAATTTCTAAAAGATCCTCCAAATTGTCTTCGTCGAAACAATACACTATGCAGTAATTCCAAAAGGCCTTGGGAGCGAATACCAAAAGCTGAAACAAACTGTAGGCCAGAAAACTTCCGTAAGAATACAGTTCCATGGTGGCGTACGACGGATTACCAGCTGTTTTTTGAAAATAAAAAAATACATCGAGATCACGACCGAAAACTTGTGTCCCAAAAAAGACACACATTGCTAAATTCAACCAAACGTGGTTCTTGATGGAATAAAAGTACAGGTCCAGCCCTGCTGAGCCAGCCTGCCCGAACAAATCGTCCAGCATGGTTCTGGGCGGTTTGCCCCAAAACTTTTCCACTCGTTGGAGCGATGGTGGAGACGAAAAGAATCGACCACGCAAAAAGTCATCGTACATGGGAGGAGGAAGGATTATTGGACGTCCATCTCCGGGGTTGGGTGCCAAACAAGGAAGAGCCATGTACTTGATTTGTGTCATCTTCCAGGAATTCCAATACCCCCAAATACCCGAAAGTACAATAAAAAACCATGCCGGGATAATGGCAACAGCTGTAGATTCAAAAAAGCCCACACTAGCGGCAGCATTTGAGGCAGCACCGTTCACAACTCCGTGAGATATATCAATAGTGTTAGCCAATGCCAGAATTGGGATAAAGGAAATCCACGTCAGAGGCGATATTTGGACGGCCCTGTACATGTTTTGTGCAAAGGATTCTTCGAGCAGTGGTTCTACACGGAACTGTGACGGCAAATATGGATATCGTTCAATAATCAGGTTGCGCATGAGCAGAGTCTTGGCAGCCCGTTCGTTCTTGCCCATAAAGACATCTCTCCAAATGCTAACGTATCCTGGTTGTTCTTGTGGTTGATTAAATGATTTTGCAGGAATGCTCATGGCTAATTTCTCTGCTGTAATATCAGCGGAACCTGCATTCCGATCTAACTGCAAATCTTGGACTTCTGCGATATCATCAATCTTTTTAAGGCCCAAAAATACCATAAGTCCGGCCCCAACGAAGAAACTGACCCCAATCTGGAACAAGGCATGGGAAAAGTAATCAAAGTTTTCGATCAAAATTTTCTTTTCTCCAAAGTATTCTACGGATGTCTTTTCGAAGCCTTTTTGAACACCTGGATAACTCAGTATGGAGCCTAACACCAATCCCACAAATCCTAGACCGGCGATCTCGCCCACTGTAACTTCCAAGGTTGGACGAAGCGAAACTGGAATTCGTTCTCTAGAAAATTCTAGTGCCTTTTCCCAAGCAACAAGTAGGGATATGATGGTACCCATAATGAGAGCTGATCCAGCAAATACCTTTGGACTGAGTTTTCCACTTTTGAAGGGATTTGCGTCCGAAAGCCAAAAAGATGACAAGGTTGATGATAATGATGTCGTTGTCGTTGTTGTCGTCGAAGAACCAGACAAGACGTCGTCCGAGAAAGGTATCATCGTCATTTTCGTTATCATGTCCATAATAGAATTTTGTGATTCCCAAGGAATTTCCAGGTTCATGTTCATGTTCATGACAATATCAGTAGCTGTCGCTGTTGTGAAATCGGAAAATTCGGCTAATCTCAACTCTGTCTTGGTGGCAATAATTGATGTGTGTGTTGTTGTCGTCTTAATATTACAAGCAGAGCAATAGGGTTCCCTTCTACTAGTAGTACTACTAGTTCGAGCATTACTGGTAATACGGGTCGAACGAATTCCAAAGGCAGTAGCAACATCCGATAATAGTGGAAGTAAGCCTATCAGAAGTAGAAGTATTGCTCCACTACTAGGACTACTACTAGTACTAATACTAGTACTACTACTAGGCTTGCTTCTCTTGCTGCTTATGTTGCTGATGTTGAAGCAAGCATTGGTAGATTTCATCATCGTGGATAACATAGCTTGCAACCTTGGAAGAAGATTGTGCACATAATAAAAAGAACTATCGTATCTACTATTGGCGTTTTCAGCTTCTTGTTGTTACCTGGTAGCTACCAGGTACTACCAGGGTACTACTAGTAGTAGTAGTTGGTGCCAGCTAGCTACGAGTACCTGATAACTACCTGCTGGTACGGAGTAGTAGACTAATACCGTACTACAGTACCAGTTAGTAGGTCTACACTACTAGTAGTAGTAGTTGTTGGAACTTTTTTGCGGTATCTTTGTTTGCAAAGAAGAAGCGTCAAGATCAACATAACGAAATTCTTTCAATTCCGGCGCGCATACGTAACACACGTCATCATCATCGAAGGTGCTTCTTCTTGCCTATGAAATCGGATACAACCAACCACTGAGACTTGGTCTTTTGCGGCACCGTAATCTGTCATTATTTTTTAAATGTGTTATTATTAATTATTACTCGAGTATTTACTACGGTAGTAGTAGGAAGAATACAGCTCTCATCAATAATAGTAACTGGTGCCCTCAGCGCCAGTAGCTAGATTACAGCAGTACTCGGAGCATCTTTTTCTCTTTCATGAGTGTTAGTGTTAAACTCTGCTAACCAACCAAAAAAATTGAGGATGCAAAAAATGATGATGATGATCTGATGTAAGGAGTTTGATACTGTAATAACTTGAAACTACTACTACTAACTAGTAGTCTACTCGAACGTATTTACTGCATTACTCTACCTCTTCGTACCGACGAAACACCAACTAACTACTTACTCGTACCGTACAACACTACTACGTACTATTCTACTCGTATGCCTTTATTAATACACTACCAGGTAATAACGAATCTCGACACAAGGATTATTATTTGAATTATATGAATGAAAAGTAAAGAAAGGAACGTCCCTATTCAAAAATTGATAATGACAAAAAGCAGAGTGCTAAATTCTACAACTATGAGTAGATCCACTACTGCTACGACTACTGCAGCACGGCAGTTGTTGCTACTCCTGTCGTTGCTGTCGTTTCAAAGCTTTTACTTTCGGGAAGTATCGATAGATGCCTTTTCTCCTCCTTCTATTACTCCTACTCCTACGCCTTCTTCGTCATCTTTTTATCAGAGACGCAGTGGTGATAGTAACAATATCATTTTGCTACAAGCAGGCTCGGGAATGGGAATGGGAGGAGGTTCTACTGCTACCAGCAGCAAGAAGAAACAGAAAAATGGTAACAACAAGAACAAGAAAAAGGCAAGCAGCAGCAACAGGAAATCAGCTGGCCAGAAGCAGCAGCAGCAGCAGCAGCAGCAGCAGCAGAGTCAACCATTTGATGCCGGTGCTTCTCTGCTTCGTCTGGAAAAGAAGTATGATCAATTGCAACAAGCTTCTACCAGGGCTATGCACGATTCTAGTGCAGCAGAAGATGAAGCAGATGATGGCAGCAGTCGCGACAGTACAACAACAGCAACAACTACTACTACTATAGCATCGGAAATGGTTGTTACGGTTCGTGCTGTTCCTTCCAAAACAGCTGCTACGGCCGATTGGATTCCCGTGGCACAACTGTTGTTGTACCCGCACGTGGAAGTTTCGAGCGAAGAGGCTCGTGCAGCACTGTCCAAGTATTGTCGGGAACTGTCCCATGCTGCCAGTTTGGGTAGCAACCTGTTGGCACGGGTACCACGACAAGATTTACAGTATGCTATTGAACCAGTTGAATCATTTTACAAGTATGTGTACGATCCCATTATGAAAGTAAAACCTACCACACCAAAGAATAGTAAAAGTAAAAGTAAAAGGAATGGCGATGATGATGATAATGATGATGATGAAGAACAGGAAAATATTCTTTTGGCCAGCATGACCAAAGCACAAGCAAGAGTCATTTTGGAACTCGATGCAGATCATATGGAGAGCTGTTCTAGTGATGATGAACAACGTGTTCATATTAAGCAGAAATATCGTCAACAATCTTTTCAATATCATCCTGATCGACTGGACCAGGACATGACACCCGAGGATCGATTGTTGGCATCGAAGCAGTACGCTCGTGTTCAAAAAGCTTACCAAACACTTAGTTCTGGAATTCGATCCAGTAATAACAACAACAGCGATATGGGCACATCGTCATCAGCAGCATCATCGTGGTACGCAAGTCTGGGAGGACGTGAACGTACCGATTTTCGTCCGGTATCATTATTGTCACAAGATCAGGCCACATCTATTCTGGAACAAAGTCAAGTTCAATCAGCCGTGGTGGGATTGGATGGCGAGGTCATTCGATCCTTTGTAGTCCGAAACCAAGCCACTGCCTTCTCCTCTGTCCCCAAGCCAAAACAGCAGCAGCAACAACAGCCGCAGCAGCCACAGCAGCAGCAGCAACAACAACAACAGCCACAGCAGCAACAATAGAAGAAGAATCAGGAGTAGCAGTCTAGCACTGTCTGAATTCACGGAGAATTAATAACACGTTTATACATGGAGAATTTCGATGGATTGATAAACAAGTGTGACTACGTGTCTCTTGGCGTAGGTACATGGCATTTTTTTCAAGCTCTTCTTGCACTGTTTTGAGTCGTTTTTTTACATCAGCAAGGCAGCCATAAAAAATATTATATAGTACACTACTTAAACGTACAGTACTTTTCATTGCAAGTGGATGATTTCCTGGAGTGCATTATCAAGCAATCCCAAACGAAAGAACTCATTCGGAGCATCTTTATCGGTTCCTAGCTTGTTGCCTCCTTGCCACCGTTCTAACTGCACTTGAAGAGCCCGTTGAAAGTCTTGGACCGTGATTATTATTTGTTTGTTCGTCGGCAATTCTAAGACCAAAGCCCGAGGGTGCTCCGTCGATAGATTCTTGTCGTCTTCGATTCCAAAGTCAGTATTGTGCATTACGTTCCATCCCAATTTCAGCATGGAGCAGGCGGAAACCATATATTCTACCTCGTCTATTAGGTCTTCAACATTTTGGATCCGAATGTTATCGCCACCATCATCACAGCGATTGTTTACTACGCAATATTTTCCTAATCCACAAATCATTACTTCCAACGCATGCCACAATTCATTTCGAATACTATCATTGTCGTTTCTACTGTCCATCTGACACGAAAGAATACTGTTACTGGACTTGACAGCAGCAGCTGTTGTAGTTGATGAACAAACTTGCACCAATAGTGGCCGAAGCATGTCCAATATTTTCGGTCGGAGTCCAGGTTGTGGACAATGATTATGCAACAACAAATTCTGCAAAATAATTTCCAATTGAGTTGCAGGTGTAAACTTGGACAACAATTCTTTGCACAATCGATACACCTCAATGGCATTGATGGTAGTCAGTGGTTGCAATGATCGATTCAAACAATTTGCAGTACTACTAGATGGACTTGTGGTAGTAGTAGAAGTCGCCGCAACCATCAAATTCAACAAGAGTTGGAATGCTCCGACCGGATGATCGGGCGGGAGATCCACCATGGGTCGTTTGCGCTTTTGAATTTGAGTAAAATTCTCTGATGATTCCGACCGATGCAGGGCAATGGCGAAAGTGGAGGAAATAGAGAGACTCTGATTTGGTAGAATTGGCAATAGTGAACGAAGCAATGCGATTCCTCGTATAACGTATTCCAAAGTCATCGTCGATGAATTTCCTCCCGGATAAAGATGCTGGTGATTTTCCGAATTCAAAAGAATGGACACGTGTGGGAATTTCATTTGCCATTCGTACAGCGGTGAATAAACACCGTAAGCACAGTACGAATAATAGCAGTCCTGCTGGTTGTTCTGGTGGTTGTTACGGTGTACAGATTGTGTTTGAAACCACCACACCAACGTTGCCAGTCCCAATTCATTCCACGTCGTATCCACAAACTCGTAATAGCATTCCGTGGATTGTGGAAAACTGCTACTAGCATCATCAATTTCATCATCCTCTTGTTCTTGTTGCTGTTGTTGCAGCAATTCATCATCACGGCGTTCCAAGGTCCACCAATCGATGTTTTTCTGTTGCTGTTCAAATGATCGAATGATTGTAATCTTTCTTGACGATTGCTGCTGCTGCTGCTGCTGCTGCTGCTGGTGGTGGTGTTTTTGTTGTCGTTGTTTTGACCTGTAATACCGAACCCGCCATGGATGCAATAGTATCGCATCCATAAAAAGATGCTCCTCTTTTGACTGGCCCATTACTAGCATTAGCAGCAATAATTCGTAGATCTTGTTGGTCATAGCAGTAATGGTCGCAGTAGTAGTTGTACACATGCTGTGATTTGAATCCTTTGTATTTGAGTCTCGTTGATTATATTCATCTTTTCTTACTTGTTCCAGTAGAGCTATCGAATTTGATGCTGTCACTGTCGTTGCTAAATGACTCGCAATTCCCACCGTAACAACTTGCCAGAAGACTGTTGTAGATGACGAAGTCGACGAAGCATCATTATTCTTATCATCGTCATTGTCCATGTTTCGTACTGTTTTTGGAAGTAATTGCCACAAATTCTGACACACTGGAAAGATATAATTCGTCCACAATGAAACAACCACCAATAATGATGACAATGAATTGCATGGTAGTACTGATAAAGTTGTTGATAATCGATGGTATCCTTCATCGTTGTCGTTATCATCATTGTCATTATCAATCTCATCATCATCATCGTCCTGCCGATGGTCCTGATTTGTTTCGTCGTAGTAAACGTACCGTTGAAAAAGCTGTACGGTTTCCATCAACAAGGATCGTATTCGCTTCCAACGAATTTGTTTTTGTGGTTGTTGTTGTTGTTGTTGAATGTTGGTGTGACATGCTTGCAAGGACCGACCACACAATACCAACAGCAGCAGGAACATCCAAAAACGGTTCGTGGCAGCATTATGAGTCGTTGTATCTTTTCTACGTTTCGAATAGAGACGACAATCATTACCACCACCACCACCACCACTAAAACCATCCGTAGTAGTAAAAGATGATTGCATCATCATGACAATTGAATGAACTTCAAAGGCTGTCATATCAGGATGTTGCAGTAAGAGTGCTACCAACAAGAGTCCCAAATTCCACTTTTGTTGGAAAGAAGAAGAAGAACAAGAAGCAGCAGCAGTTGTTGTTGTTGTTGTTGTACCAGTTGTTGTTGTTGTACCAGTTGTGGTAGTAGCAGTTGTGGTTGTTGAAGATTGCAACAATTCGTAGTCTTGAACCAACGTACGAATCTTTGTTATCAATTTGGATGGTACTACATACTGTGAAGCTGCTGGTGCTGCTGGTGCAGCTGCTGGTGCTGTATCAACATGACCATATTGATATTGGGCAATCTGGGATGCAGTACCCGACAACAACAATAGTAACACTAGTTGGTGAAACATACATGGAACGCTATTATTGTCGCAAGTGTTGTTGTTGTTGTTGTTGCTGCTGCTACTGCTGTTGTTGCTGCTGCTGCGACTGCTGCAACAGCTGTTGATTGCCGTACTGCACGACAAGAAGGCGAGATCTTGATCAAAGTCGTCGTCGTGTTCTTCTGCTTCGGCGTCTTCTGCCAAAACAACAAGTACCAACTGCAGCAAGTCACCGGGACACGGCATTGGTTGCGAAGGTCCGACAGGAATCTTGTCGTTCGCATCATCATCATCATCATCATCATTAGTAGTAGTAGTAGTAGTAACAGTACTATTATCGTTGTATGGGAACATCAACAAACACTGTTCGATGAGTGTCTTGGGAAAACCAGCGATAACACTCATTCTTGTTGTTGGCGCTTTGGGCTTTTGTAATTATATTATCATTTATCATCAATTCATAGATCTGCTGCTGCTGCTGCTGCCGCCGCCGCCGCCATGATTTGACCTCTTATCTATGCTAGGAGAGTCTCAATCTTACAGTACTCAGTACTCTACTCCACGACGAGTAGAACTAGAACAAAACAGGTCTAATTTGTGTGATAACAATGAGTAATATTTGAGGAGTACTTAGCTCTACTACTAGCTAGAGGCCTCTAGCTAGTAGTAGATGAGTAGTACTCACTCGAACGTCTCTCTTCTTCATTACTCATTTTCACAAAAGGGAAAAAGTTACACCAATCAAAGCATGTTTTACACGAAAGATGTGATACGTCAAGGAAAAAAACTATCCTTGACTAATTTCACGGGATTGGAAACCTCATGTTACCCTAACTACTTGACAATGAAACATAATAAATACTCTAATACTTACTCTACAGCATTATCATAATATCGTGCTAGAATAATCGCTTATTCATTCATTATTATCATAAAAGTAGTCTACGATTGTGAGATTGTGTCTCCTCATCACTCATCACTCAATCACTCTCCCCCCCCCAAAATAGAGGTCCCGTCGCAGACACAAACGTTGAAACGAAACGCATTCACAAAACATTTAAAATACCATGCACGCACACACATATACACACACACCACACGCATACACGCATACACGGGTGCGGCGCTTTCTTTTGAAAACAAACAACAAACCAAACAACGGCCCGAAATATACTCCACAGTACGCACGTTCAACGTTCCAGCACGTTTGACGTTCGAAAGCTGTGCATATTAAACAGGATTCATGACAACAAGGAGATTCCAACTTTCAGGGAACAACTAGTTGTAGTTTATTTTACCGATAGAATGTATGATCAGGAACACCTTGCCAACAATCTGGCCATTTTTTTCATGCCAGCTAGCAGGCTCCCTCGGGTCACGCTCGCCAACTGATCGTTTATTCCAACAAAAAGTCAGTATAATAATGAACTACCGCATTTTTTAATATTACTATTATTTGTCTTCACTTTTATAGTAAATACGTAGAATCGTAGTAGAAGCAGAATGACAAGATCAATCAAATCTCGGAATTATCTTTTAATATGTAGAGTTGATTTTTTCAAACCCTTAGAACAATGTAGTACATATATTTTTTCTGCTCTAGGCAGGAAGCCGGCATCGGTCAGTGTGCATTCATCTCGGTGGCTTGCCCTGCTGTCTACTAGTAGAAGAGCTTGGTGGCGGCGCCTTTATGATTTTGGTATCTAACACTCCACTTGATGTAGGAGGACATCGTCGTCCATCATTATCTTTTTGACGTAAATTTCCTCTTTGACGGGTTCCTGTTCTTCGTCCGACATGTTCAGGTCCGTAGAGTCCATTTTGTTGTCAAATACGCTGGACTTGGAAATTTTATCTTCAGTTCCGGGCTTCTGAAAGTAGTCGGGATCCATCGCAAAGACGTTCCAAGAGCTTTTCTTCTGGCTGCTGGATTGGCTTTTTACAGCAGGCGTGTCAGCAGAAGTTTCTTCTTCTTCTTTTGCGCTAGCCTTTTCCTCTGCAGTACCAGGCTTCTGAAAGTAGTCAGGGTCCATGGCGAACACATTCCAGCTCTGGCGCTTGCTGGGTGTCTTCTTCATGGTGGTGGACTGGGTTACGGTGTCCATTTCATTAGGAATTTCTTGTTTTTCGCCTGGTTTTTGGAAATAATCTGGGTCCATAGCAAAGACATTCCAGCTTTGTTTTCGGGGTGCTTGCTTCTTGAGCACAACGGGCTTGTCTTCTAGGGAAGATTCTTCTTGGCACTCTCGTTCTTCAACAGGAACTGAGGACTCTTGTACCTCGCCTGGCTTTTGGAAATAATCGGGATCCATGGCGAAGACGTTCCAACTCTGCTTCTTACTATCTCGCTTCTTGGGCATGGTAGTAGTCGTGGTGGAAGATTCCTCTTTCAACTGATCAGCAGCCTTGATAGTCTCTTCCTCGGTTCCAGGCTTTTGAAAGTAGTCAGGGTCCATGGCGAAAACGTTCCAGTTGTTCTTTCCCATATTGTTTTATTTTTTCTTGAAAGTGTTAGATGGAGAAGGGTTTTCAAAGACGTAGAGATTGAATTTGTGAGAAGATTATATCTGCGAAATATCAAAATTAAAAATGGATACGAGAAGTCAATATCGCTCATAACTGCTTCCAAGCGTTCCGGGATTTGTCTTTAAGGATAAATGACAGGCGGCATTCTTGGAACGGATAAACCCGAAATTTTGGATATTTCGCACGTATCACACCACGGCGCCGAAGCTCCCATCGCACTGTGAGACTAGTGTAGTTCCTCCAAAATTATTCGAAAAGTAAGCGGAGTAGACCAGTCTGCTACTAGTAGTACTACTAGTCTAGCTAGTACTAGCCACGCTCTAGTAGCGAAAATAAAATAATAATAATGACAGAGCCAGCCTGTCATTCTGGCACAGAAGGTAAGGTTAGAAATACTTTTCTTCGAAAAACCCTAACCAGGTAGTAGACTACGGTAGTACGTAGTAGTGACAAGTTCTCCACAGAATTTCAAGAAGTCGTATTCCGGAATAGTAGCCTCTTTCTTGTGGGCGACCGAAGAAACAATACATTTTTTGTTTCTTCATAACCCATGTTCAGCTAATAGGTTTTCAATCAACTCCCCCGGCATATCTTGACAAGGTATTTGTATTCAACTGGGCTTGTTGAACAGCAGGCGGGCAAGTGTTCCGTCGCGCAACTAGCTACTCGACTCACTGCAAGTCGCATTACGAGCACATGCAAGAATAATTTTTGCCTTCCATTGCAGCTAGGGATAGCAGATAGGAGGTTGTTGCGGTAGATACTCTATAGAACTTGTATTTCAATAGCTAGCTCAAACTGGGACTGTTCCTCCGCTTACGCACGTTAATACCGAAATAGATTCGTACAAGGTATAATTCATTTTTAATTTAGTAACATTACAGTTCTTTCCATGTTGGTAATGATCTCACATAATTTCAGCCGATGAACAATTTCGGTATCTCTTCCTTTTGGTTTCCCCATCTAGCGCGATGAAGCGATGAACTGTCGACTGTCGGACTCGTCCCTGACGCTTTCGTTGATCGTATCTTAGAGGAATTCAACGTCGCTGTTAACAAAGTTTGCGAGCATCTTCATATTATCGACAACTCCCTGTTGTTGCTGTTGCTGCTGTTGCATTTGACACTGGGCATGCAGCGAACAAGTTTTACGTGTGCATCGGTTTCCACTTTGCCTTAGAGGAGCCTTGCGTCTGGGAGGCGAAGAATGACGACGGGGCATTTTTGGCGTTGACGAACATATCTTTTTTTCACTGCTCTCGATATCGGGTAGTTCTTCCAGCACGCAAGCAGCAGATTTGCTCCTTGAAATTCTGTCGCTGCAACCATTAGGATGAGAACAAGAATCATCATGATAGTGTTTTACGAAGACGTACAATAGAGGGGACTGGTTAGACTTTTGCTCATAAGTGACCATTGTGTATTTTATGTTTTATTGATTGGTAGCTTTTGTGCAATTATTAATAAGATGTTGGATAAGAAAAATGAGTTGCAACTGTGCTTTAGTTTATATTGGTTCCTCCAAATTTGTCCCAGTTGCCAAGTTGTCTTGAGGAAAAGTAATGGCCTTCGTTCTTTAAGTTTCATCTGTTCGATGTCTAGTGAGGCCTCATGGCGATTTTATTTCTGAGCCTAAAAGACTCTAAGACTCTTTATTCAGTTCTCCGTTCCACTATTTAATAAGCCTTTGCATCTCTTCAGTCGGTTGTCTTCGGTGTTGTTTATCGACCGACATCCTGTGACATATACCAGGTACCAGGTACCGGTACAAGTAAAAGTAACAGTACTACCAGGTACTACTAGTACTCCGGTACCAGTACTAGTAGTAGTACTCTAGTACTACTACTACTAGTAGCTATTACGTACTGGGAGTAGTCTACTACCATACCAGGAGTGGTACAGTAGTAAACAGTACCACTCCAGGGTAAACTGTTCAGTTGTTCTCAGTACCAGTAGGGGAGTACCAGGTAAACGATTGTGAATGTTCAGTAAATTTAATGGTCTCGCTGAGTTCTTTGATTTGAGATTTAGGAACTTACATGCTGGGACTTCTTTTCAATACCACTGTACTCCAGTAGGTTCTTGCGATGAGGCGCATGGAAGGACCTCAATGCAAAAGCCTATTGTTCGAAGCTAGTATGTCCTGCCAGCATGCCAATGAACTATGACCCTCGTGTCTCGAAAGGAAATATCTAAAACTAAAAACTTGAAATCTTGACCTGTTTTGCAGAGGCTGAGTTCCACTGAGAGAACGTGCAGCTTGGATTTTCTTCCGCACAAGGATTGATCCAGGAAGCAATGTTGCAAAATGGCAGGCAGGAGCCTCTGGGGCAGAGCTTGAAGTCTGAATGTGTTCAGGGCTGGACAACTCTTTTGCTGCAGTACTGGGGCCGCGCGTGCAAGATTAGCCTAGCCGACTGAGAGCGAAATCTCATAGGGTGCAAATAAGACAGAGAAAGAGCTCAAGAATCGATAGAAGCAGCAGCTCATCGAAAGGATATTTTAATGAACACTTCACTTTAATTTGTTCGCTACTACTACCAGCTACCAGACCTTTAAACAAATCTTTTCTACAATATATTTAAAAAACCAGTAAAAGATGCAATCCATTGATTGTAAACAGGGAGAAACAGAAATTTAACATTGTTTTTGGAGAGAATAAATATGTAGGAATTTTGTCTATAAAGACTACTCGACTATCCAAATAGTGCAGCTGGATCCGATCTTCGCCTTCCTCCTCCTCAGGACTACATCTGATACCAGCAGCCACTGTCTGAATCGTCAAATACTCCATAGTCTTTTTTAGAAAAGGAATAGCTTCAAATAGAGCTGAATTCATACCACATCTATGAGGCGCCTTAGTGTACTGAAATGCTCACACGCATTGCAAATAGCAAAATAGGCTTACCCAAATCCATACAGTCCTTGTCGGCATTGTTGTTAAACGTGTTACTCAATGTGCGGGATGAAACAAAAGAGCTCTCTTTACTTGCCGTCGGGTTGGTCCCACCACTCTGAGTCAGACCCAGATTCGCAATCATCAGATTCATACATGGTAGTTGTTGAACTATTGAACTTGGAGGCGCTTTTGGTATCATCGATGCGAAGGCAAACACTATAGCTCTCATGTAGGAAACTCTCAGCAACCAACTCAACATTGCCACTCAAAAAGTCCTCCAAAATTTCCACGGTTGTGGAGAAGGTAGATTCTAGATCTGCAGAGTCGTACCGATCGGATGGAGTATGCGGCGCGGACGTAGCACCAATTGCCATTGGATCACTGTCAACACCAGCAAAAACGTTGGAGGATTCCGCCGAGGTCACTTTAAAGCTTTGGAACGATCCATTTGTGATGGTGCTAGGAGATGTTGCTTCTGCACCAGGAGCATCCTGACCTGATTTGTTGGTACTCCGTTTTTTGTTTGAGATGGCACTTATTTTTGTCGACTTTTCATGCTTGTTTTCCACAGCCATGATGGTTGGCGCTTCGTGGGGTCCCATAATGGTGGATAGAGAGTCAGTGGCAGAATCTGATAGATTTTTCATCGGATCACTAGTTGAGTTGGTGCTGGAGACTCGCACGGGGGTGCGCACTTCCGTGGTAGGAACCTTGGGCGGTCGAACATCACTACGGCTCACAGTCGCGCTGGCATTTCTACGTCGTGTTTTTTCGTTGGCCTCGCGAGACTCTTTGCTCTTGCCTTCCGATTTGCGGTTGTGCTTTTTTCGCTGTTTCCTGTCATGGACTTGATTTGCCATTTCTTCGGGTCGCTTCATAGCAGCTGCGTCCACTTTTTCAGCGGCAATTGCTTTAGATGGAGTTTTGGCCGTTGATTCTATTGTTTCTTCCTCTGGCAAGAATTCATGTGAGTTGTCATCTTCCTGTTCTTCAGTTGCGACCTCTTTGGAGCCCGCAGTAGACTCAACCACTGCTACTTCAGAGCTGGTTTGTGATGTCCGTTCCTGTGCTGTCTCACTGTTCTGATCTGCATTGCCCTTACAATTGATGTTGTCGTTCGCTTCCGGTAGACGATGGTGTTTGTAATGGTATTCATGCATATCTGCAACATCATGTTCACTGATATGGAACTCCTTGGGCAAAAATTGATTAAATCCTACAATGAGCTTGGTATTTCCCATGAAAAGTTTGGAAATACGCGCAATGACTTCCGGAGTAGGACATTTTTGCGTCTTGTAGTCATGAATAATTTCCAAAAACATGCTGTAAACCTTTGGTTGATTCTCTGCATAATGCGCTCGAACCTTTTCGAAATAAAATAGGGCATCTTCAATTTGTAAGTCTTGTACTATATCATGTGTCAAATTGTGTTCGTCCAATTGTTGCTGCCGTTGCTGTTCTTCTTTATTGTTGAAACTGCTGGTAAGTGTACTGCTGGAGGGTACAAACAAAGCGCCATGAATGTTGTTGTTGTTTTGTGTCTGACGTTGTTGCTGTTGTTGTTCCAGCTGCTGCTGTTTCAGATTTTGAATTTCCGTCTGTAAGGCATCATTGATCTTGATCAGTATTTGTTTCATTTTACGTTCTTCTTGCAGCTCTGTTTCTATCTGACCCAGCTTTTGGCAACAGGTCTCCAAGATCTGCGTCGTTAATGCGAGCCGCTTTTCCACTTCATGAGTAGTCGCGTTGACACTGCCAACGATACCACCACCACTACCACTACTACAGCTACTAGAACTATTCTTTCGTTCCCTATCCAGTGTTTCTTGTAAATTGGTACAGCGTGATTCAAACTCTGCCAAACGATGGCTCTTGGCTTCCAGCTCTGCCTGTAGTCGCAAAATCTGTTGATGACAATTTTCCCAGCGTTGAATGTCATCTCGATTGCGTTCTTTGATTTCCATTTGGGTCTTATTGCGGAATTCTCGTTCTTGTTTGCGGTGATTCTCGAAGCGTTTCTTGGTGGACTCGGCCTCTTCTCGAGCCTTCTTAAGTTCTTCTTCGAGTTCTTCTCGTCTTTTTTTTTCTTTGTTGTATTGAAATCGTAATCGATCGTTTTCACCTTCCTGGGCTTCAATGGTTCCGTACAACTTATTAGTGAGTTTATCATTGTGGGAATCCGATGATTTGACAGGCAGAAAGCCTCCACCAGTGGATCTCACGGTAGGAGTGTAAGTTTCAGATGGAGTGTTCTGTGACTCGGACGTTATATTACGAAAGGCAGTCTGGTTATTGTTGTTGCTGTGGCTGTCACTTATACGAAGCCGAGGCGTCGTTATAGAAGTGTCGACATTTATGACATGCTGAGGCCGAACGTTGTAGCTCATTTTACAATGCAATTTAGTGCGCTTCTTTGCCTTCAAGCGACGGAATGATGAGGCTGGATTTTCCGGTTAACTTACTTGATGCTAAAGATGTTGCTGTTTGCGATTGTGCGTTCTCTGTGTCGCCAATTTCAGAGATAATGTGAGCAAGATTCTCCGGGAAGTGCCGACTGGCTTTTTTAGAAACATTCTAGTCGCACATAAACTCTGAAATGGAGACATCTTTCATTCTAAATAATAGTAGTCTACCAGTAGGGTCTTCTAGTTTTTTTTTCACAGTTTGATAGTGGTAGCTGGTAGACACTTCACATTTTTTCATACGATATTTCACACTCTAGTGCATGAAGTTGGACTTCTTCCGAATCCTTATTAACATCTTTATCTACAATTACCCTATCAACACACCATTGCACTTTTACGTAAAATTCCCTTTGGTTATCATTGCAACTTAAAAGAACTCGCAGAACTTGGATCATAAATCTTTGATACACAAAGTAGTCCTTTGCAGTCTATAGGTCTACAGTCTGCACCCCAATTCCCAATCCCCAATTCATTTCTCTTCTGTTTACTACAACACTAGTAGTACAGCTGACGTTGATTTGCAAGTGACAAGTGCCTTCTGTCCCCAGAGTTCACGATGCCAGCAACAAGAGCTAATGCCTTTGTTGTTGTTGGAATCTTGTTGGTTATTGTGAATTTCAGCTACGAGATTGGCCCCTTTGGAAACAGGATCCGCCCGTGGAGTCCTAATCATGGTAGTTCTGGTCCCATTTCAACTATTATACCGCGAAGTAGTATCAGTCCTACAGATATCGCGTTTGCAAACCTGGAACTGTTTGCATCTGTTTTCCCCGGCAATGCAACCAGTGAAATGGTGAATGGCTTTACAGAGCTGCAATCAACCCTGATTCGATCTCTCCAATTCTTCTGGCCTCTTGAAACACTGTCAATGACTCTGGTCCTCGATGACACTGTGTACACAAATTCAGAAGAGCGTGACAGTATGACAACGACGACTCGATCGTTGTTTCATGCTTCTGTGGCTGCCAAGGTGTCCATCCAGTACAATTCTTTATCCAATCACAGCCTGTACGGCCGAGGATACCTCATTCAGCAACTCATCATGTTTTGGGCCGACAACTTCACCGATGCCGAGTATATTGGTTTTGTAGACGACGACACACTTTTCTCCGGAGCAGTACAAGCCAACGACATTTTTGACGAACTTGGAAGACCCCGAGTAATTGTAACTCCTGCCAAACTTACGCCAAGAACGTGGTGGACGGATGCCACAACATTTGCGTTTCAACAAGAACCCAAAGTGTACGGAATGAATTATTTTCCCGTTGTCATTAACGCATCCTTGTTGCATAAAATGAGAGCGCATATTATGTTAAAGCATCCACAGTATTCCTGCTTTGACGACTTTTACATGGCATTGATACGTCGGAATGGTGAGAACTTGCACGCGATTGAAAACGAATTTTCACAATTTTACATGATGATGGACTTTGCCTACCAGTTCCACCGAGATGAATACGATTGGCATATTGAAACGCACGAATGTGACAGGCTTGGCTTTCCTCAAGAGCAATGTTTGCCTTTTTCACGAGTTAGTCTTCATGCTGGTTGGTTCTCTCCAAATGTTCATCAAGATAATTACGATACAAAGGAGGTACGAAGAGAGTTTGTATCGGAAAATTTACGACGAGGATACTGCTATTCGGTGCCGCCGCCGCCTGCGCAGTCAAAGCTTCACCATCAGGAGTACGAAGAAATGGCCAAACTTGATAACGAACGGTGCCAGCAATATAATAAATCAAATTACAATTGGAAGGGAGAATGGCATTTTGAAGAACCAACTGCTTGGAGGAATGGCAAAGTTACTGCAGGTCAGATGCGAATGGCTCATAGAACAAAGCAACAAAGCCGGCAGCTTCGTGCATGGGATGAAAACGAATTGGCATTTCTCTTTGGAAGTGGAAGCCAATTATGAAGTATTGCAATAGTATTTATGACAGTATAACGCTGCATGTTTCATTTCGACTTGCAAGGGATTAGAAGTGACTTGTTTACATCTTTTTGTTTTTCTTCTTCTTCTTCTTGTCCACAAAATTGGTTCGTTCTGGAATTTCGTAAGAAAAGTCTCTCCATCGTCCTCCATGACGTGTACCACCCGATGGATAATCTCCTACTTGTTTTGAAAATGCCAACGGATCGAATCCTTCCGGTTGGACCGATCCATATATGTTCCATTTCTTTTGCTCTGGTTTTTTCAAATGCTTGTCAGTCGAATGAAGAGGTGCCCCGTAAACAAACTGTCACAACGAAAAAGTAAGTGTAAATGGTGTAAGTTGTAATGGGGCTTCTGTAATCTACACCATTTTCACTTTACTTCACTTCTTGACACTGTTTTTGAAATCTATTACCCACTCACCTTGATCTGCCAAACATCGTCAAAAGACTTTCCGGGATACTTATAAGGACATCCCTGTTGAGGTCCACAAGCCAAAGCGGATGCTAGTTTGGGAATTTTAGAATGTTTCCAACTGACCACCATGACCTTGCCACACATGTCACCCGATCGGAACATGGATTGAATTTTCCGTGCCAACTTTTTGGTTTGCAGCGTCGTGTAGGAACTATCGACGGTCATGTTAAACTTTTCGGCCATTGGCATGATGGTTTCAAGTTCTCGAAAATTCTTCTTTTTTGGATTGCGACGAGCTCCAGGATTGAGTGCAAAAATATAACTGGGCTTCGGCCATCGATAACCCTCCAGTAGTTGTATTGGTGGAGCATTGTGGAACAAGGATGTTGTGTCATGCTGTTGTGGTTGACTACTGTCGTCGTCGTGGTAGTCGTCGCTGCCAAAAAGACTGGCCAAGTACACGCTGCGTTCGTAACCTTGATAGTTGCAATGTTCTCGAATGTTTCCCTTCTCGCAGTGGCGCAGTAGCACTACCGTTCCTTCACAGCCGTCGGGTGCTTCCACCTTGTTCTTCTCCGTGAGAGAACTTCGAGACGATCCCAGTAGTTGTATCTCATCCATGTGAAAAGACATCTGTTTCTCGCTTTCATCATCCAAATTAAGGAATGCTTGGGAAGCATCGGCTTCCTGTTGGGCCCTGTAAGATCGACTCCGACCGAAGAGAGGTACGGGCAGTACGTCCCGAAAGTCCGATTCGTAGTAGGGTGAACCATCATCATCATCATTGTCATTGGCAAGTCCCAAATGCGTCATCCAATGATCACCATCGTCATTATTTTCACTCTGAAGCATCATAGTGGTACTCAATATGACCAACAAACCAATCATAACGGTAACACCAAACAAACGACGTGTCTTATTGTTGTTCCTGTTGGTGGTGTTGATGGTGGTTTTGTGTGCCGGTGCACTCATGATGATGTCACTGCTGCTGCTACTGTCGACGGAATCATAGTGACGAAATGAAACTCGACTATTGTTCATAGAAATTTGTGATAACAATGACAGATTGTCACTGTCGGCATTGGAAGAAAACATATTTATTTACCTAGGAACGTCGTTGTGTGATTTTGAATTATTTCTTGTTTGTGCTTTTTATCTTTCCTCTTTTGTAAAGCTACCAGTAGTCTACCAGGTACTCCTAGCTTGTACCAGGTACCAGGTAGTACACACTGCTGTTGCAACTGCTGCTGTGATGGTGTTGTATGGTAGTAAAGTAGTAGTAATAAGGCCTAGTAGTATTATTGATGAGTACCTTTACCAAGTGTGTTCGGAGTAGACATGAGCGATACGCTCTCTCTGTACTATGAAAATCCGGTAATGATGTTGTATCGTCCACTCATTCGATTACCAGGTACTGGTACCGTACGCAAAAGGACCTGTCGTCAACAATCATACTACCACTCTACTATCGTACCAGGTAGTAATCGAGATTCAAATGACTTTAACAAACGTTAACAAGCTTTATTATTAAATACAGTATGGTAATACAGTAAAACAGTAGAAATTGTTATAACTCCTGCTTGGCATTGGCAAGTTGTTCTGACATGGTACCCTACCAGGTACCGTACTAGTAGCGGGTACCACTCGAGGTAAGAATCTTGAACGAATTTTTTTGAATTTGAACGAATCAGAGAATTCGAATGAATAAACAAAAGTGGAGCAAATCTGCGTTCGATTCATTCAAACCTAGACTTTGAGGCCGCGTAAACTACTATCGAAAAAATGCTTTGTTGAAAATGTTGCTTCTGGGGAGTTATGCTGCCTCCTTCAACTTCCAAGACATTGCTACCACAACACGTTTATTTTGGGATTTGCAAGCCCACGCTCTCTTTGTTGAAATGCACGTCCATCATGCCACGCCAACTTCTTCTTTCTTGTTCGCCCGCCGCCTTCAATTTTTGATGATCATACATCATACCCCTGCGCTCTCGTGTTCCTCGTTCTTTTTCCGCTAGTTTCATTGCATTCGGGAACCCAATAATGGAGATGATTATTTTCTGCAATCGTTTCGAATGGACACAGTGCTTTACCGTTGTGCGTTGTGCGTTGGTGTGTATGACGTATGGCAACTACTCTCATGACATTTCATTTCATTTTGGCGCGCGAATTTGCAGAGCCTTTTCTTAACACAAAAATGCGCCCAGTGTAGAAGGTTGCTTACTGAGCTGTGATTCTATGATGGGTCATCCCAATATTATTCATGCATTCCTTTTGCTCTGCCAACTGAAGGCCGCGCATCTCTGATGCTGCGACCATAATACTTGTCCCTTAATACTATTTGTTGCCACCTAGCGCTTACGAATACAGTTCGCAGGTGCTCACTACTACTAAGCTAGCTACTGGAGTAGCAACTCGGAGTAGCTAGCTAGCTCCACCAACTCTACTCTAGTACTAGAGAGTTGCTAATACTGGAGTAGTGGCAAAAAGAATTTATTACTACTAGTAGATTACGATATTACTGCAACACACTAACAACAGTAGTAGTAGCACGTTCTTCAGAATCCACTGATCGCGCATTGACTCGTTGGAATTGACGTCACATGGTGGAAAAATGGAGAGCTCACCTTCCACACCACTTCCGACTCACTAGACTACTACTTTACTTCCATACTCTACGTAGCAGACAGTGTCAGATGTAAAATGTGGCGCAGTGAAGTTAACAAAATATTACAAATATGCTACAGAACCACCCGTAGGTAACAAATAATATTGAATCATACGCACAAAATGGTAAGAGCCCACAGTTTCATGAGCATGGCCCTAGCAGCTACTGGCAGTGCCATTAAGGGTGCCCGCAAATTGGGAGGAAGCGATTTGGTCGTCTCTGAGGCCTGCTTGGGGACCATGACATTTGGAGTCCAAAATTCACAGGAGGATGCTTTTGCGCAACTGAAATTTGCCACACAAGAATGTGGTGTAAATTTTATCGACACGGCGGAATTGTATCCCGTACCCTTGACGGCACCAGAATGGAGAGCTGGTGTGACCGAAACCATTGTTGGGAATTATCTCAATTCTATTGGCAAAAAGGCCCGGGAAGAACTCGTTGTGGCTACCAAGGTGGCAGGATACTTTCCAAATTCACCAGTAGCAGCAGAACGTTACGTTCCACCCAAAATAGATCCCATGCCCGACTGTCGATTAGATGCGGTCAGTATCCGTACCGCTTGCGATGCCTCTCTGCGTCGGTTGCAGACGGACTACATCGACCTGATGCAAATTCATTGGCCCGATCGTTATTTGCCTGTCTTTGGTCAGCTTGAGTTTAAGCACGATAATATACGTGACAACGATGTTCCAATTTTAGAAACAGCCACAGCCCTTAAGGATTTGATGGACGAGGGCAAAATTCGCTACATTGGACTGTCCAACGAATCTCCCTACGGTGTCGGCGAATGGATCAAGGCCTGTGAGAGTCTTGGCATCCGAGATAAATTGGTCTCTATTCAAAATTCGTATTCCTTGCTAGATCGGCGCTTTGATGCCGATCTGGCCGAGTCTTGTGCACATTACAATATTGGATTATTGCCCTGGTCTGTTCTGGCGGGGGGATTATTGAGTGGCAAGTATTCCAACAACAATAAATTATCATCATCGACTCATTCAAGTAAAATCATTGCCGTTACAAACGATTCACGATTTCAAAAGTACCCAGAATACATGTCCCGATGGTCTCCTGCGACGGCCTCTGCAGCGACCCTGGCGGCCGTGGAGGAATACAGTCGGATTGCACAAGAAAACAATATTACACCCAGCCAGTTGGCCATTGCCTTTTGTCGATCGAAACGATTTATTTCCGATAACGGGAGCATCATTGTAGGAGCTACAACGCTGGAACAGCTTAAAGAGAACTTGAGCATCTTTGAGAATGATGAACCACTGTCGGAAGAAATTTTGGAGGCCATTAATGAAGTGCACATGAAATGTCGAGATCCTAGTTGTTCTCTTTAAGTAACTCGTATAAGCTAGGTCAATAGATTTGGTACAAGAAAAAGAAACAATTTTCACACTAACTGATAATTTATTACTGAGATCTACAAATATAATTTTGTCAATGTTCATCATGCATTTTCTACTTGGCCACTTCAAGGATGAGCTTCCCCTTGACACGATGACCCATGCTAGCCTCGACCATAGAATGAATGCTTTCCGTCGTCAACTCAAATTTGCGACCATCTAGAATGGATTTGAGCTTGCCGCTCTCCACGAGCTCAGTCATTTTGGTCATGTCGTCGGCCAACCCAGCGTAGGAAGTATCTGTCAGGAACAAATTGTAGGAGAGGCCGCCCGAAATCATTCTCAAAACCTTTCCTTTGACAGCCCGCCATGCCGCCTTGACAAGATCTGTTACCATGCTGCCACTATCGTCTCCAACAAGAGTAACGAAAATGCCATCCTTCTTGAGAGATGCTTGTGCCACTTCCCAATGTTCGTGTCCGCCAATAGTATCGTACACAATATCAAACTCCTTTCCTTTGAGGACATCCATGAGCGACTCCTCTTTGTAATTAACCACAAAATCAGCACCAAGCGCCTTGATAGCCTTTACATCGCTGCCCGTACTGTAGACTTCCGAGGCTCCGAGAGCCTTGGCCATTTGGACAGCCAAGGATCCGACTCCACCCGAGCCACCAAAAATGAGTACCTTCTGTCCAGCCTGGAAATTTCCGTGATTTCTCAAGCCCTGTAGTGCGGTCAATCCCGCCAGAGGAAGAGCGGCAGCCTCAGCGTGGGAAATATTGGAGGGTTTCTTGGACAGCACATTGGCCGGACAAACCATATACTCGCCCCAACTTCCTCGGGTGGCAATGGAATCACCGTAAACGTCATCTCCTTCCTTCAAGGAGGAGGGAGCGGTGGTATTGGGTCCAATTTTCACAATGGTTCCACTCACATCAGAGCCTACGGGAGGTCCTTGCTTCATGGGCACCAGTCCTTTCATAAGTTTCCAGTCGACGGGATTAATAGAAGCAGCTTTGACCTGCACCAGAATCTGCCCTTCTTTTGGTTCCGGAATTGGCACACCCTCTTCGACCGACAACACTTCGGACGTTGTAGGATCTCCCTTTTTGTGAAAGCGGGCGGCCTTCATGATCTTATCTTTGGATTCTGACATGGTAAATTGCTTGATTATAATGTTGTGTTGTTATTATTGGTTATTGGTTATTGTGCTTCCGAATTATGGCTGTATTTTACTAGAGTTCCTTTCTTTTGGGATCTTTGAGAAAGCTTTGTCATCACGCCTCACTCATCATCATCATCATCATAAAGATCAAAAAAGAATCTTGAAGAATTGGAAGGATTGTACAACTCCACCCGGGCATTGATAATTGCTCCAGTTGGGGCAAGTGCTCGTGGACGCTCTCTAGGTTAGGCCCACAGAACCGATTGGGAGTGATATGATCAAGTGCAATAATGAGCGTCCCTTTCCATTACTACTACGATTTAAACAGAGTTGTACGTGCAAGCCAACCCCACAGTTTCTCCCATTGACGTTTTGCATTTCATTTTTTGATGTTATTCAGACAGGAGCTGTTGCGTTCTTACCGACAGCGGCATCAGGAGGAGCAGTCGTAGCATTCGCATCCAGCATTGTATCCAAAGTGGTGTTCCCACCAGTGACATTGGAAATGACATCTGTCGGCGGAATAGTAGCATTCACAATTTCCATTTCCAAATCGGTACCATTGTTTATACTGCTTGTTGAATTTTCCATTAACACGGTTCCATTGAAGCAGGGACAATCACAACCACATAAATTTGGCATGGTAGGATCTTCTAAGCATGTAAAGAGAAGCTTGGTAACGTTGCACAAAAGCTCTGGCATTTCTCCCTCGAGATCAGGATTGTCTGACAAGTCCATAGTCGTGAGTTTAAATTTGGTGCGCAATTCTTCCAAAGACGAGGGCACTGTTCCACTGAGTTTGTTGGATTGCAGCAAGAGACCTTCCAATTCCCTCATGAAGCTCATGGTACTTGGAATGGTAGACGAGATCATGTTGTCATTCAAATGCAACTGTGCCAAGAGAGTCAAGGCTCCGATTCGGGGAGGTAGAGGACCTGTAATTTGATTATTGCTCACATCCAGTTCACGGATACTATCCAAGAGACCAAAATCGAGTGGCAATGTTCCTTGAAATTTGTTGTTCTGCAGGTAAATTTTTCGAGAATCGTCTAAATTAGAAAGTTCATCCGGGATCTGGCCCGTAAATTGATTGAAGGAGAGATCCAGTGTTTCTATTTTGAGCAGCTTGCCCAATTCAGACGGCAACTGTTTTCCCAATTCTCCGTTTCTGCTGAGATCCAAAGTAAACATATCTTCCCAATTTCCAATCAAAGGAGATAATTCTCCTTCCAAACGATTGCTACGTAGCTTGAGGGTCGTCAACGCCACTAAATTTTGAAACATGAGTGTGGGAATAGGACCCGTGAGTTGATTCTCTGACAAGTCCAATAGGGTAAGTCCCGTCAGTAATGCAAATTCTGCCGGTATTGGTCCTTGTAATGTTTTGTTGGGAAGACTCACAGATACTACTTGGTTCCAAGTTTCGGCCGTTACCTCCTGTTGCAGGTTACGACGGAGGTAGAAAGATCGATCAAAAATATTACTGCTGGATTCATTTGTTGCTGAAATCTCCATTGTTGTATTGGCATCTACAGATCCATTCGTTACTGATACCGGCACAGCTGCACACGTTGTACCTTCCCAAGTGCACTCTGAGGTATCGTAAGACAACCAACTGCTTCCTAAATCCGAGGAGTCACCGTCGGTAGTGGAATAGTATAATCCTGCCAGAGCCATGCGTTGATTTTTTCGGTCATCCGAGTAGGAATTCAATTGAGGATCCTTTGATACCCAGTCATAGGCTTTGGCAGTCGAGGAATCCGGATCGTTTCGAATTCCCGCTGCAAGCTCCAACGGTAGCACCCAGTTCAACTCGATGGGTGCCAGTGTGGTAGTAGGAGGAGTGGTTATAGGAGCATCCGTTTGACCATTGCCTCCTTGTCCCTCAGTTTTGTTGTTGTTATTGGAATTCTTGTCATCTTCAACGTTGGGTAGGACCACCAAATATAGAATGGGAAAAATAATGATGGACAGAACGACTGCTACAATCATAAAAATTAGCAATGGTTTGAGGATGGGATCATCATCAAAGAAACCGGGTTTATCAGCTTTTTCTTCCGTTGTTTCGTCGCCTGTTTCCTTTCCCGCAACATTACCATCAGTACCAGCAGCGGCTTCGTCTTCTGATCCCGGCAATAAGGGAACTTCATCTTGAAAGTTTTCCGACTTTACTTCTCCTTCGTCGTCGTCGTCGTCGTCCAACAAGATTCCTTCTCCTGGCTTGTCTTTGCTGTCCAAATCTTCTTCATCTTCGTCGTCATCTTCTTCAAAATCCGTTGACGCTGTGCGTTGATCACTATTGTCTTGATTGTTGCTATTATCACCAGCTTGTTCGATTTCGTCCGCATCGAAAAAGGCATCGCCCGATTCTGCTGTTGATGGTTCGGCACCAAATTCATCTTGATGGATATCTACGGGCGAATTATCTTCCTCCTCCGGATCGTTATTTTCAGTCGCAGAAGTACGCATTATGATTAAGTTGCGCTGGTGGATAAAAATGGGTAGATGAATGGAAGAGGGACGGATAATGGTTGCTTTTGTTGTGTCCTCTTTTCTTTTGCGTGAAGTACCTGCAGTTGTACGTACTGCAGTATCACTCCTACTACGCCGGCGTAGTGCTACTAGACTAGTAGTAGTCTACTAGAGTACGAGTATTATTTTTTGAGTACTACTACTAGACTACTACTACTACTACTACGGTACTCGCACTTGTTTAGTATAATCCCGGATTGAATTTTGATTGGACACTACTCTACTAGCTACTCCAGTGGAAACCGTAGCACTACTAATAGTAGAGGTCTACAACAAGGCAACATGGCAAAATCGGTCATGGTCACAAATGCGGCAATAGTGTTAACGTTAATGTTCTAGGTAGCGTCATTCTACTACTACTACTCTAGTAGCTAGTACTAGCTAGTAGTCTAGGTCTAGAGTAATAGTAGTAAGAATATCAAACAAAAGAATTGAATTTAAGCTTTTCCCGCAAGATGTTTTGATGCAGAAACTGTTGGTTCTAATGGATTCCTCGTAATAGTTTAGTATCGTAGGAATGCAGTTACAGTCATTGCAATGTGCACATTTCAGAATTGTAATGGCATGAGTGCACCGCTTTTGAACTTCAGTAGGAGATTGACTACTATTACATTACAACGAGTACACAACTATGGGCATTTCGTTATAACTGGTTTGGTCTACTATTACTAATCTTCTACTATTATTATCAAATAAATACTCTGGCACTGCGAAGGCGAAGCATGGAGCGACCTTCAAAGGTCGGAACCCCAGTGGCACCCAGCGGACAGGATGCGCATTGTCGTGGGGCGTACCAATTTGCCACAGACATTTTAACAAACACTCGACCAACAAAAAAGAGGCGCGGGCTGTTGGTCGAAGATCTTTCGTCAAATGACAATACACTAGTTTTGGTGTCGTATAAGCGATCCGTTGCGATAATTTGGCTTAAAAAATATTTTCCATTTCCATGATTCCTTCTTCGTAAATCTTATGTAGAACCAAGGGTCTTGGATATGCTGTTAACGCCTTTATAACGCCTTCTGTTCCGTTTTTCAAGGCGATCATACGACTAGTAGTGGTACTACAGTAGCTAGTACCAGGTAGTAGGGGTCTATTACCAGTAGAGTACTATAGCTACTACTAGGAGTAGTAACAGTAATAGAGACCTATCCACAGTATTTTCATAGTACTAGAACTACGACGTACTAGTTAGTAACTCTACTAGACTAAGGTATCTGGTAGTCAATGTAAACACTTACCACCACACTTTTTTCCGCGAGTAGACTAGTATCAGCCAAAAGCCCAAACGAAACTTTTGTTGCGTCCTTCAGCTCACAAAATCTTTCTGATCTAAAAAAAAAATTTCAATTTTCAACCATCCAAGAAAATTTAAACATTTACAAAATTACATATATTGTCTTCTGAAAACGTTCAATCCATTCGTAATGGATCAAGATTATTATGGCAAGCCCATGGAAATACTAAAGCAGACCAAGCTTATGTATGATGTTTGGAGAGTTCCGAGCTTGAGATATCTGGCGATGACGAATCGGAACCTCTTTGGCAGAAATCCGTAAGAAATCAGTCATCAGGAGAGCTGGTAGATTTATTGTGCACGAAATGGGTTGGCCAGCTGCTCTTGATCACCTCATCACAGTGGAATGTTGAGTCTACTTGAAACCGGAAGCCTCCAACATCCTGCTACAACATTTTTACATTCACATATTCCACATCCACACATACCAACCAAAAACACACCAAACAAATATATTTCGCAAGGGTTGTCTCCGATGGATATTCTGATAATATCCATTGTCGAGCCTCTTGTTTGACTTGAGCCTGAAATTGATTACCGCGGTACCTCTATTCCAATTGCTGGTCATTTTCCATGTTGCATATTTTTTCCAAGAACAATAACTTCCAGTGTCGAGTTCTTGAAGTTCATATTTTTTAAATTCTATCTTTCTTTCAGTTAACCAAGAGTTGTCTCCAGTGCTTCGTTTCCGAATATTCACTGTTGAGCCTCTTGTTGTTACGTGAGCTGCGAATCCAAGACTGTGTCTTTGGATCACGGGCAGCCACCTTCCATGTTTCATATTTTGCCCCGAGGACAAAAATTACCATGTCGAGTTCTCGTGATTACATATTATATTATTTTCAAGGGTTGACTCCAATGCTTTGTTGCAGAACATTCATTGTTGAGCCTCTTGTCACCTGAGCTGTGTGTCCAAGATTGATCTTTCGATTACAAACAGTTCACTTTCCGTGTTACATATTATTTTGCCAAGGACAAAACTTTGCCCCTGTCGAGTCCTTGTGAATGCATAGTTTTACATAGATAAGACCTCAAAGCGCATCTATAATTTCCCGATTTTGCTTTGATATTTCTTTTTGATTTCTACGATACTAGATGATGCTCGATTAATTATTGAATTTGTAACAAGCGGTCCATAATGTTATTCATGAACTATGCACAACAGTGATGACGAATGAGATCCTCCAAGGTACGACACATCAAGTCTAATTCTAATTCCTTCGAAAGTCTATGATCGCCCGATTTAACAAGCGTAACCTGAACGTCCTCCGTGTCGACTGCCTCAGCAACCCGCAACGATGTTTGCCAAGGAATATCCTCGTCCTCCTGTCCATGAATGAGACGAATAGGACAAGAAACGTTTTCCAATCCTCCTCTCGCACTCGCCAATGATAATTTGTTGTGAAAAGAAGATAACAACGTCTTTGACGAAGGAAGGAGCAACCATTGCACAGCATCGTCCAAAAAATGCTGACTGATAGGATACGGTTTTTCTGAGTATTCGGACGGCATCAGGACTCGTCCAGTTTGTGTCATTTCTTCCCATTGACGTGGCGTCAATTTTGGTTGAAAAATAGCATGGGTAAAGTCAGGAGCTGCCGCCAAACCTACTATTGCAGCAACATGACATTGATTTCGAATCGCTAAATGCAGAGCAATCCAAGCTCCCATGGAAGAACCTACCAAGATTTGAGGTCGATGTTCTGGATCTTCCGCCACAACCTTTTGAAGAATTCGTTCGGCATCGGCAATCCAATCACTCAAACCCAGTGTTTCAAAATACGAGCTACTATTCCTATCCTCATGACCACAGTAGCTCTGACCATGCCCCCTGTAGTCAAATCTCGTAAAGGAAATGTTGTAATGGACACAAAACTCTTCTAATCTTCGTGCCTTGTTACCTGTCATGACAGATCGAAATCCATTGCAATAAATGACACCACCCAAATTTCTGGAATTGTTGTGGCTAACAGTTGTAGTTGTCCGATAGGCTATGTACTCGTTGCTCGAGTCAAAAGAGCGAAGTTTGAGGTAATCGCCTACTCCTATCATCTCCTCCTTGCTGCTAAAATTTTGACGCGGTTCATTTGTGGCACTCATGGTGACATGCCGTTTCATTCGAAATACGCTTCTTTCAGCAGGTTTGGAAAAACCAGAGCAGAGTAGATTTATAGTCCTCGTACTTGATAGTAGTAGAAAAAAATAGAGGAGCCAGTCCTGGCGTCCAAGAGAACAATACGTAGTGCAGCTGCAGTAGAGTAGGCGCTGATGATGATGTGGATTTGGAATGATAATCATTGGATTGGTTCAAATGAAATCCAATCATCATTTCCGCTCCCAAAGTAGGTTGCAGCCAGATGTTACGGCCAGGATAATCTCGTCTGCCCTCTTGAAGTCAAGCAAAAAATAATGAAACAGTAATTAAAAATAGCAAAGGGAGTAGACTAGAGTGCTGCTGACTGTTAACGTTGGCTGAATGTTAACGTTTAAGGGATTCTTGACATTTAACTAGTACACATGCAGTGCCACCTAAACATTTTTTTACCCTGTTAAACACTATGTGA
>Ga0100402_1001050_pt1 | contig 32183 bp, 32 predicted proteins | sample CryGeyme20150102_FD_80419 | JGI IMG/M metagenome (GOLD analysis project Ga0100402, IMG submission 80419) | Groundwater microbial communities from Crystal Geyser aquifers in Utah, USA - Crystal Geyser metaG 2015-0102 | ecosystem: Environmental > Aquatic > Deep subsurface > Groundwater | place...
GGGATCGGCTTCTTTGGCCTGAATGCCGGGAACGTTGCGCCCAATGGCAGTTGGGTATTGAACAACATCAACGCCGGGATAGGGCTGGGCTTTGACAGCGCCGCGCACACCAATTGGCAAATCATGCACAAGACGATTGGCGGCGGAGTGCCAACTCTGGTGGACCTCGGCGCGGCATTCCCTTTGGTCACGGGCGGTGTCATCACGCTTGTCATGCAATGCGACCCGGCTGCATCGTCGGTGTTCTTCGAGGTCACGAATGACGAAACCGGCGCTGTCTATGCCTACGAGGCGACGGCTGATCTGCCGCCCGCCGGGCAGGTTCTGGCCCCTCGCCTCATGATGAACAACCAATTGACTGCGGCGGCGGTGGCCTATGAGTGCGGCGGTCTGCTGATCGAAACTGACTATTGACGACGCAAGGCGCCGGTCCGCCCGGCAGGACGCCATCGCACGGCCGGGCTGGCGCGCGCCCGCGGAAATGGTCATAACTCACCGCAGTCCATGGCGGAGGATGGCAGTGCGCGTGTTGATGTTCGGCCGGACTGGCCAGGTGGCAACCGAAGTCAGGGGCCTTGCCGAACGGCAGGGCCTCCCTCTCCTTGCGCTGGGGCGCGAGGAGGCCGATCTGGCCGACCCCTCGGCCTGCGCCGCCGCCATTGCCGCGCGGGCCGGTGCGACTGATGTGGTGATCAACGCGGCCGCCTATACCGCCGTGGACCGCGCCGAGAGCGAGCCCGACCTCGCCCATCTTGTCAATGCCGCGGCCCCCGCTGCGATGGCGCGGGCCTGTGCGGCGGCTGGCCTGCCGTTCCTGCATATATCGACGGACTATGTCTTTGACGGCAGCGGCGCGACGCCTTGGACGCCGGACGCGCCGACCGGGCCGCTCGGGGTTTATGGCCACAGCAAGCGCGCGGGCGAAGAGGCGATCCGTGGGGCGGGCGGGGCGCATGTGATCCTGCGCACCTCCTGGGTCTTTTCCGCCCATGGCAGCAATTTCGTGCGCAGCATGCTACGGCTGGGCGCCACGCGCGACAGCATCGACATCGTGGCGGACCAGACCGGCGGGCCGACCCCGGCGGCCGCGATTGCGGCGGCCTTGCTGCAGATCGGTCGGGCGCATGTCGCCGGGACAGGCCGCAGCGGCACCTGTCATTTTGCCGGCGCTCCCGATGTTACCTGGGCCGGCTTCGCCCGCGCGATCTTTGCGCAGGCAGGGCTGCCGGTGGCGGTGCGCGACATCGCCACGGCAGACTATCCGACCCCCGCACGCCGCCCGGCCAATTCGCGGCTCGACTGCGCTTCGCTCGCCGCCGACTATGGCATCGCGCGGCCTGACTGGCGCGAGGGGCTTGCCGACGTCATCGCGGCGCTGCGGGCCCCTGTGCCCCCCGACAGCACCCAGGCCTAGGGCAAGGCGATGCGCCGCCTGTCGGGCCTGCCCCTCGCCCTGTTCGTGATCCTGGCCTTTGGCGCTCTGGTGCATGGCCCGCGCGAGACTGTGCCGCCGGTCATCGCCCTGCTGCTGGCCCTTCTGGGGCTGAGCCTGCTCTGGGCGCTCGGCGGACTTTTTTCACGCGCCGGCGCGCGCCGGACGGCGCGGCCCGCCGTCGTGGCGCAGGGGCGCCCGATCATCGTGGACGGGTCGAACGTGATGCATTGGGATGCCGATGCCGGCCCGTCGCTGGCGGTGCTGCGCCGCGTGCTCGACAGCCTGCGGGACGCCGGATACGGGCCGATCGTCTATTTCGACGCAAATGCGGGCTACAAGCTCGAGAACCGGCACATGGGGAGCCCTGAGCTGGCGCAGCGCCTCGGCCTTGACCCGGCGCAGGTCACGCTGAGCCTGAGCGGCACCCCGGCTGACCCGCTGCTGCTGACCCATGCCGTGCGCGACGGGCTGCGGGTGGTCACAAACGACCGTTACCGCGACTGGCGCGCGCAGTTTCCGGCGCTCGCCGATCAGCGGATGCGCGTGGGCGGCGGACACAAGGGCGGTCAGGTGACGCTGCGCGGCCTTGTGCCGGCTGGCGACGCACCGCGCGCGGGGCCGGTGCCCGCCACGTCGCGCTCCCGGTGAGCGGCCTCGGCCCGGGTGACGGGCCCCGACCTCCTGCGCCCATCGTCGCGGTCTGAGTCAAGGTTGGCAGGCGTTGAGCCGCCCCGAAGCCCGCCCGCCCGATTACGACAGGGCCATCTCGTGACCCGCGCTGGCCGCCATCGCCGGGCCGGTCAGTCCCCGCCTTGTGCGGGCGCGCCGGCGGCGATGTGGTCGCGCGCCACCGACATGGACTTGAGGATGGCGTGCACCTGGTCCGCGACCTGCAGGCCCATGGTCTCGGCCGCGCGACGGGTGATCCGCGCGAGGATCTCGTGCCCGCCCGCGTCGATATGGACCATGACCGCCGGGCCCTGACCGGCGACGATCCGGGTGATCCGGCCGGCGAGGATGTTCTGCGCCGACAGGCCTTCGGGGCGGGCGCGCGACAGGATCACGTCATGGGCCATGATCCTGACCCGCACGACGGTGCCCGGCGCCGCCTCCAGCAGCGGCAGAAAGAGCGCGCCTGCGGGCGTCTCGAGCAGGGTCAGACCGTCGGGCAGGTGTGAGACAACGGTCGCAGGCAAGAGCGCCGCGACCTCGCGGATCCCCATCGCGCGCAGGGCGGTGGGGTCTGCCATCACCTGCGCGGTGGTGCCGGTGCAGACCATCCGCCCCTTGTCCATCACCACCAGCCGGTCCGCGAGAAGCTGCGCCTCGTTCATGTCATGGGTGACAAGCACCACGGGCATCTTCAGATGCGCCCGCAACGCTAGGATTTCGCTGTAGAGTTTCTCGCGCGTGGCGCGGTCCACCGCCGAGAACGGCTCATCGAGGAGCAGCGCATCGGGTTGACGCGCCAGCGCGCGCGCCAGCGCGACCCGCTGCTGCTGGCCGCCCGAAAGTTGCGCGGGCCTGCGGTCGCCCAACCCGTGCAGGTTCACGAGGTCGAGCAACCGCGCCGCGCCCGCCGGATCGGGTGTGTCCATCGCCGCCATCACATTGCGCGCCGCCGACAGATGCGGGAACAGCGCATAGTTCTGGAACACCACCCCGACGCGGCGCCGGTGCGCGGCAAGATCGACACCTTTTGCGGTATCCAGCCAGCCGCGCCCGCCGATGCTGACCCGCGCCACCGTTGGCCGCCAGAGCCCCGCGATGGTGCGCAGCACCGTGGTCTTGCCCGACCCCGAATGGCCGACAAGCGCCAGCAGCTCGCCCGGCTCGACCCTGAAAGCGAAGTCGAGCGGGATCGGCGCCGTGGCCTGAGCCATCGCCTCGAGTGCCATCGCCTCGGGCGCCATCGCATCGAGTGCCATTACCGCGGGCGCCATCAGCCCAGCCTCCGCCCGATGCGGGCCGACAGCATGAAGGTCGCCGTGATCGTGGCCAGGCTGATCGCCACCAGCGTGGCCGACATGATCGCGGCCCCTTGCATGTCAAAGCCCTGCACCCGGTCATAGATCGAAATCGCAATCGTCTTGGTCACACCGGGGATCGACCCGCCCATCATCAGGATGACCCCGAATTCGCCCAGCGTATGGCTGAACACCAGCACCATCGCCGTCAGCACGCCCGGCCAGGCCAGCGGCAGCTCGATCTTCCACAGCGACCGCCAGGGCGAGAGCCCGCAACAGGCCGCCGCTTCGCGCACCTCGACAGGGACCGCCTCGAACCCGCGTTGCGACGGCTGGATCGCAAAGGGCAGGTTGAAGATGACCGACGCGACCAGCAACCCTTCGAAAGTGAAAACAAGCTGATGGCCGAACAGCCGCAACCACATGTCACCGACCGGCGAATTGCGCCCGAAGGCGAGCAACATGTAAAAGCCGAACACCGTCGGCGGCAGCACAAGCGGCAGCATCACCATGGCCTCGACCAGCCCCTTGGCGCGGAACCGGTGATAGGCGAGCCACCGGCCACTGAGGATCGACAGCGGCAACAGGATCGCCACTGTCCACCCCGCAAGGCGCAGCGACAGAAAGAGTGCGGTCCAGTCCATCGCGGTCTCAGGTCCCTTCGGGCAGGACAAATCCGTAGCGCACCATGATCTCGCGCGCCGGGGACGTTTGCATGTAGGCATAGAAGGCTTCGGCGACAGGGCCCGCATTGTCCAGCAGCGCCATGCGTTGCCGCAGCGGGGCGTGCCAGTCGTGCGGGATCACCGCAAACTCGCCCAGGTCCGCCACCTCCGGGGCCAGCGCCAGCGAATAGGCGATGATGCCGCCCTCGGCATTGCCCGACAGCGCGAATTGCGCGGCCTGGCTCACGTTTTCGCCCAGCACCAGATGCGGCTGGATCGCGTCCCAGAGCCCGCGATGTGCCAGCGCCTCTTGCGCGCGCATGCCATAGGGGGCGTGATCGGGGTTGGCGATGGCGAATTTGGTCAGCGTTCCCGCCGCCAGCATCTCCGCCAGATTGTCGAGCGCCGCATCCGGCGTCAGCGCAGAGCCATGCGGCACCATGATGACCAGGCGGCCCTCGGCATAGAGCGTGCCCGCATCGCGGGTGAGCCCTTCGGCATGAAGTTCGGCGACAAAGCGTTCGTCCGCCGCCATGAACATCTGGAACGGCGCACCCTGGCGGATCTGCGTGGCAAAATTGCCGGTCGATCCCATCGACAGCTCGACCTGCATCCCCGTCTCGGCCGCAAAGGCGGCGGCGATCTCGGTCACGGCAAACTTCAGGTCCGATGCGGCGGCGATCACGGGCACATCGTCCTGCGCGAGCAGGGGACCGGCCAGCAGGCCGAGGGCCGCGAGGCCGGCGAAAAATGCGCGGCGCCGGATCTGGAAAGTCATGGGCAGCACCAACTGATATGTTTCACCACACATATCGCCGAGAGGATGCCTCCTGCGCAAGCGCTATTTTCCACCGGGAATATCGGCCAGCAGGTCGCACAGGGCGTCGAGCCGCGCGTGGCCCGCCTCTGCCGCCTCTGCCTCGAAGGCGCGATAGAGCCGCAGCACCTCGCGGCCCGTCTCGGTCAGCACCGCACCGCCCCCGCCCGGACCACCGCGCGTGCTGGTCACCACCGGGGCCCGGAACATCGCGTTCAGGGTTCCGACCAGTTCCCACGCGCGCTTGTAACTCATCCCCATCTCGCGCCCCGCCGCAGCGAGCGAACCGGTCCTGTCGATCCTTTCGAGCAGCTCCGCCTTGCCCGGCCCCATCATTTCGGTCTGGCCAAAGATGATCCTGATACGCAGGCGGGGCAGGGGAGGGCGCTGTTCCATCCGCGCAATTTCGGCGATATCCCGACGCGGGACAAGGGGCTGGAAGGGCGGCCCGCCCATAGCCGTCGCCGCTGGTCATCGACCCGGGCACCGCGCAATCCCAAGTCCTGTGGAGGATCGATGTCCACGCGGTCGTGCCGGCCGCGGCCGCGGCCGCGAGGCAGGGCGTCAGCCGCCCGGCGCGGCGGTGCCGCGCCTGCGGCGGGCCTGCCGGGACACCGGCGCCGCGCCCGATGTTGTATCCTGTTGTGCATCTGGCGCGGCGTCCAGAAACCGCCGGGCAAAGGCCTGCGTGGCGATAGGCTTGCCCAGCAGATAGCCCTGCACCGTGTCGCAGCCTTGCGCGCGCAGCCAGGACAGTTGCGCTTGCGTCTCGACCCCTTCGGCGACCGTGTCCATGCCCAGGGCGCTGGCCATGGACAGGATCGCGCGCACGATCGCCTCGGTCCCCGGATCGTCGCGGCCGAGCTTTGCCACAAAACTCTGGTCGATCTTGAGCCCCGCGAGCGGCAGCCGCTGCAGGTAGCTGAGCGAGGAATAGCCGGTGCCGAAATCGTCGATCACCACGCCGATCCCCTCCTCGCGGAGCCTGCGGATGTTGCGGAACGTCACCTCGATCCGCTGCATGAGCGCGGTTTCGGTGATCTCGAGCTGGAGGTGGCGCGGGTCCACCCCCTCGGCGCGGATCCGGCCGAGGATCTCGTCCACGATGCTGACCTGCTGGAAGCTCTGCGCCGAGATGTTGATCGCCAGAGGCACGACCATCCCCTTGGGCGCCCATTGCGCCAGCAGCCTGGCGGCGAGGGTGACGACCATCAGGTCGATCTCGAAGATGAGGCCGGCGCTTTCGGCCAGCGGGATGAACTGGCCGGGCGGAACCTCGTGGAAATCGGGGTCCACCCAGCGCAGCAGCGCCTCCGCGCCGACGATGCGGGGTGGCGCGGCGAGGTCGAATTTCGGTTGCAGCACAAGGTGGAACCGGTCCTCACGCAGGCCGCGGTGCATCGCCTGGATCATGTCGGTGCGGCGGGCCTGTTCGGCGCGCAAGTCCGGATGGAACATCGCGAACTGGCTGCGCCCGGCGGATTTCGCCCGATACATGGCGATATCGGCGTTCTGCAAGAGGTCCGCGCCGGATTGCGCATCCTGCGGAAACCGGGTGATGCCGATGCTCACCGAGACATAGAGGCTCTGCCCGCGCAGATCGAACGGCTGCCCCAGACGTTCGATCAGCCCCCAGGCGACATCCATCGCCTCCTCGGCCTGCGCGCCGGGCAGCAGCAGGGTGAATTCATCCCCGCCCAGCCGCGCGATGAGGTCGTCCGGGCCGATCCCCTGCGACAGGCGCTGGGCCACCTGGCGCAGCAGCGCATCGCCCACGTCGTGGCCAAAGCTGTCGTTGATCGTCTTGAAGTTGTCGAGGTCGAGCATCATCACCGCCCCGGTCCGGCCATGCGCGACGGCATCCTTGACCCAGGCGCGCAGCCGATCCTGAAAGGCGGTGCGGTTGGCCAGCCCGGTGAGCGGGTCGCGCGTGGCCAGCTCTTCGGCACGCTCCTTGGCCTTGAACAGCGCGGTGATATCGGACCCGACGCCGCGATAGCCCGCATAATTGCCGTCCTTGTCAAAGAACGGACTGCCGCTCATGCGCACCCAGTAGTCACTGTCGCTCGACCCGAAAGACCGGAAGACGAAGTCGCGGAACGGCGCGCGCGCCGCGAGCTTTGCAAACAGCCCGTCCCAGTCGGCGCTGCGGCCCACCTTGGGGTTATCGGCCACAAGCTCGTGCAGGGTCTTGCCGATATGCAGGCGCATCCCGCCGTTGATGCGTTCGAAACTGTCCGAGATGAAGGTGAAGCGCAGGTCGGCGTCCTGCTCCCAGAACCAGTCGGCGCTGATCTCGGCGATGTCGAAAAAGCGTTTCTCGGCCGCGTCGCGGGCGGTCATGGCGCGTTGCAGGTCGTCATGCGCCGCGCGCAGGGCCTCCTCGCGCTGCTTCTGTTCGCTGATGTCGATCAGGATGCCCGACAACTGCCGGGCCGGTCTGTCATCGCCTGACCGCCTGATCCGGCCGCGCGACAGCACCCAGACCCAGTGCCCCGCCCGGTGGCGCAACCGGAATTCGACCGAAAACCGCCCGTCCTTTGCCTCGGACAGGGCTGACACAGGCGCGATCAGCAAGGATCTGTCGTCAGGATGGGTCCGTTCCAGCCAGAAGGTGTGGTTGCGCGTGGCCACCTCGCCATGGGGCTCCCCGATGATCGCGGCAACCCGTTCGTCAACAAGGTACTGCCCCGTGACCAGATCGCGCTGCCAGGTGCCCGCCTGCGCGCCGCGGATCGTGTCTTCGAGCTGCAACTGGGTCTCGCGCAGGGCGGTCACGTCGAGATGCACGCCGGCCATGATCTGCGGCGCCCCGTCACGGCCGCGCCGCACGATCTGCCCACGCGATTGCACCCAGACCCAGTGCCCATCGGCATGCCGCATGCGAAAGTCGGTCTCGAAGGAGGTGTCGTTGCCGGCGATGACCTCTGCGAGCGGTGCCTCGATGTTCGCGCGGTCCTCGGGATGCACGAGGGCCGACCAGGTGTCGATCGTCACAGGCTCGAGTTCGGCGAGCGTGCGGCCCAGCATCCCCGCCCAGCGTTCATTGACGACATTGGTGCCGGTGGTCATGTCCCATTCCCAGGTCCCGACCTGCGCCCCCTCGACCACGTTCGACAGCCGCCATTCCGCACGCCGCTTTTCGGTGACATCGGTGCGCACGCCGACCAGGCCGCCATCAGGCATCCTCTTGTCCTGCACGCGGATGATGCGGCCATCCGCGAGCTCTCTCTCGCGCTCGGGCGACAGCATGGCGCCGCGGCGCAGCAGGTCATCGACATCGCGGATGTCCTCACCGTCAACCCGCAGGTAGAGGCCGCGCCGATAGCCTTCGGCCAGCAGGTCGTGATGGGTGATGCCGGGGCGCAGCAGATCGTGCAAGCCGGGGTTCATGAGGCTGTATTGCCTGTTGAAATGGACCAGCCTGCCGTCGGCGTCGAACAGCACAAAGCCGTCGGGAAAGGCGTCGATCGCGGCCTCGAACCGGTCGCGCGCCGCCTGCGCCTCGCGGTTGCGGGCCTCGATCGCGCGGGCGTGCAGGTGCTGTTCGGTCAGGTCCTCGACAAAGGTCCAGATCAGGCGGCGCCCGTCGGCATTGCCGTGCAGCACGCCGCTGACCGAGGCCGGAAAGGTGCCGCCGCCGGCCGCGGCAAAGGCGGTCGGCAGCGGGCCGAAGGTGCCGGTCTCGGCCACGTCGCGCAGGGCGGCCACGAAGGCGCGGCGCTGGCCGGCGGGGATCAGCCGGTCGGCCTTGCGCCGCAGCAGCGCCTCGCGCGGGCGGCCCGACGACCTCAGGAAAGAGGGGTTCACGTCCACGATCCTGCCGCTGTCGAGGTCGCGCAGCAGGATGCCGAAGGGCGCCTTCTGGAACAGGCTGTCCATCAGCGCCTCGCGGCCGCGCAGGGCGGCTTCGGTCTGGATCCGGTCGGTCACGTCGCGGATCACGAACAGATAGCTCTGCGGACCGCCGGGATGGTCGGGGCCCAGCCCCTTCGCGATCGCCTCGAACCAGAGCGCGCCGTCGGGTCCGTCGAGCGCATATCGCTGCGCGGCCGACCGGCCGTCGCGATCGACCTGCTGCATCATGCTGCGCAGGAGACGCGCCACCTCGGGCGTCGTGGCCTCTTCGAGCGGGCGGCCGATCAGGGCGTCGGGCGGCGCACTCAGCGTCCGGGCCGCGCGCGGGTCAAAGCCCGTGTGGAACCGCATGAAACAGCCGGCGGCGTCCAGTTCCATCACCAGATCGGGCAGCGCGGCGAGCGTCGCGGCAAGCCGCGCCTCGCTGCGGCGCTGCGCGATCTCGGCCTGCCTTCGCAGCAGGAGCGCGCCGATCCCGTTGGCCACCGATTGCAGCAGGAACACATCGAGCGGCCGGTCGCCCAGAAGCTCTGTCACCCAGTCGAACCCGAGAAAGCCGACCCAATCGCCATCGTGGATCATCGGGGCGATCAGCAGCGACCGGATGCCCTGTTCCTCAAGGAAATCGCGGGCCGGATCATCGACGGGGATCGCCTCCACATCGGGGAGCAGGATCGGCACCTGCTGCTGGAACGGACCGAGCCAGGCGGCGAGTATGCTGATCGGCAGATTCTGGAGATGCGCGATCATCGGGGCGATGCCGGGCGCGGTCCATTCATTCGTATTGTCAACGAAATCATGGTCGTGCCGCATGAAGACATAGGTCCGGTCAACGCCGGTCAACCCGCCGAGTTCGGCAAGTGCCGCGTCGATGACCTGATCGACCTCTGTCATCTTGCAGCGCGCGAGCCGGTTCAGGATCGGGACGACGACACGGTCAAAAGGGGTAGCCGCCCGTTCGGCCGGGATGCCGCGGATCACCTCGTGTTCAGGGATGTCAGTCAATTTGCGGCCTGCAGCATCTGGATATCGTGACCCCTTCGCCCGGGGCCCTGCCACCGGGACGACGATTGGATGGCGCCGCCCGGCAGGCGCCCGACAGGGATCACCATCGCAGGCCGGGATTAAGGGCAGGTGAACGGCCCCTGGGCCCGCCCCGTGCCCCGTCTCGCGCCCGTGCCCCGTCTCGCGCCCGTGCCCCGTCTCGCGCCCGTGCCCCGTCTCGCCCCCGTGCCCCGTCTCGCCCCCGTGCCCCGTCTCGCCCCCGCGCCCGTCGGGGGGCGCACCAAGAGAGGCGCAGGCCATTCGGACAGGGGGGGCGGCGCTGCGCGGTCAGATTGGCCCGGGGCTTGGCCGGTTTCCCAATCCACGCGGGTCCGACCGTCAGGTATTTTCCAGATGGATGCGCTTCGGGCCCGTTCGCCAGCCATGCGTGCGGGCGCCGGGGCTGTGGCGGTGAAGGTGGCTGTGAAGGTGGCGGTAGCGGTGGAGGTCACATTTGCTGTCAAATCCGCGCAAGCAGACTGTAGGTCTTTCGATCCACGGCCATGGTCAGCCGGTCCTTCATCCAGCCGATCTGTTGCCAGTCGCGAAAACCCGCCGGATCGTTGAAGGCCAGATGCAGGGCCGCGGCGCGGTAGTAATAGTGGCCAGAGTTTTCGTAGGCGTCATGTTTGCCAAGGCCCTGCGGCAACCAGTGGCGCGCCAGCATGGTGGCCAGCACAGGATCGTCCGCCGGGCTGTGGATCACGAACCACAGCAGTTGTGATCCATGGGCCATGCCGAATTGCTCAAGACCCGCAAGATACCAGTTCACGGTCGGCGCGTTGTTGGAATACAGGTGCAGCCCGCAGGATGCCATGGCCGCCACCATCGCATGGCGGAACCGCGGATTGTCGCGCCCGTAATCGGCGAGCGTGCGATAGTCTTGCAGGGTCTGGCGCGGGTCAAAGGCCAGCGCCATCCTCGCGGGCAGATCGGGCATGGCGAAATGCGCCGCTGCGGCCGCCCGCAGGGCGCCATCGTCAAAGCAGGCGATCAGCGCCATCACCTTGTCGGCCTGTTCGGGCGGCAGGGCGGCGATGTGGCCCAGCAGCGCCGGCATCTGCCCGCCCTTCCACAGCCGCCACAGCAACGTCGTCGCAGCCCCCTGGCCGCACTCCTCGGCAAAGGGGTCAAAGGCCGGCTGGCGTGCCGCGCGGTCGGGCCCGGTCATCCACATGAACCTGCGGGCCGGGGGCGCGAACTGGCCCAGCACCTGCGCGAGGTGCGCCAGATCCAGCGCGTCGGGCGCGTCGGCCATATCGGCCATCAGGGCGGCGATCCGGGGCGCAAGCACCGCGCGCGCGCCCTGCGACAGGCCCGGAAAGAGCCCGGACACCGGCAATGTGTTGGTCTCGAACTGCCTGCGCACCGTCTGCCACCCGGTCCGGGCAAAGGCCCCGGCATCGGCGATCTCGACATCGCCGACCCCGTGCCAGTCGAACAGGCGCCGCAGGCGAACCACGGGCGCGCCCGGCGCGATCCGGGTCCGCGTCAGCTTGCATGTCATCGCCTTCTTTCCGGACCAGATGCCATCGGCGACAGAGGCGAGCAGCGCAACCGCCGGATCGTCGCGTTGCGGTGGAGCCCATTGCACGCAGCGCGCCAGAAACGCCTGGTATTCCGGCGTGGCGAACAGCCCGCGCATGCACTTTTCCTGGCCCATCGCCACGATCCAGCCCATGTCCTTGCCCGCGTCGGGCCGAAACCGCCAGGCGAGGCCATAGCCATGCCGGATCATGCGTTCCGCCAGCGCGATGGCCTCTGTGTGGCGCCCCAGTGCGGCCAGAATGCAAAAGGCGTTAAAGCCAAGGTGACTGCGCGGCAGGGATTCCAGCCGGTCCCCCGCCGCGAGATGCCCATCGACGATCCCGGCCACATCGGCAAAGCGGTCGGCGGCGATGGCGGTCAACAGGATTGTCTCATCGAAGGCCACGAACCGTTCGCGCGTGAAATCCGGCGCCAGCCCCGCGCGCGCCTGCAACTGCCGGTCCAGAAGCCATCCGGGCCCCATGTCAAGCCGGACCATCGCGGCAATCTCCGGCGCGGCGACAAGATCTGCCACCACCTGCGACCAGGGCAGCCAGGCCTTGCGACCCAGGTCGCTCTGGCTGGCATAGACCTGCAACTGCATCATCGCATCCTCGGCCGCGCCGGCCTGCAACGCGGCCAGGATCAGCGGCACGCTGAGGAACGGCGCGTAGGTCATCAGGCGGGCGACGTCGTCGCCTTGGGAGTGAAAGTTGTAGCGTGGCGCAAGGACTGCCGCCGTCGCGCGCAGCATCGGCAGGATGTCGGCGCCCCGGCCCATGTCCAGCAGGCGCTGCGCGATGGCGCCGGTCACCAGCAACGCCATGGCCTGCGGCACCTGCTGCCCCAGGCTGTTGCTCACCGGTGGCAAATGCGAACATTGCTTGAGCAGGTCCGCCAGATCGGCCAGGGCCGCGTCCGCGTTCGGCGTGGCGTTGGCCTTGCGAAAGCGCTGGGAAAGACTGTTTTCGTCCATGGCGATTCTGATCCTAGGGCAAGGTTCGGCCAGATCACGAAACGCCGGCCGGATCTCAAACTTTCAACCCCGTCTTATGTCGGACCGGGCAAAAAGACCATGCTGCATGGGTCTGAAACCATGTGAAAACGCGCCAGAGGCTGCATGTCACGGCGCTGTCGCCACCCCTCAGGGCGCTCAAGGCGGCGACCCGCGCAAGGGCTCTGATGATGTGACCGCCGCCCCGCCCGCCCCCCCCTCTCTCTCTCCCCCCCTCTCTCACCGGACGGCATCGCTGTGCCGGGGCGGGTCTGCGACATCTTGTCTTATCGTCTTATGCCGATTGACGCATGGGCGAGCGGGGCGTATATGCACGAAATAGCATATGCGTTGGAGAACATGATGCCTCTTGCCCTTTTGTCTGCCTTGGCCGAACCGACGCGCCTCGGGGCCATCCAGATCCTTGCCGATGGTCAGGAACACTGCGTGTGTCAGTTGATGACGCGACTTGATGCAAGTCAGAGCCGCATGTCGCGGCATATGCAAACCCTGAAGCAGGCAGGGCTGGTCGTGGACCGTCGCGATGCGCAGTGGGTGCGCTACCGCATGAACCCCGATCTGCCCGGCCCGGCCTGCGCCATTCTGGAGGCCGTGCTGGAGGCTGCCGAAACCGAACAAAGGAAAGCCGCATGAGCGCCGATATCTCCTCGCCCCGCCCCACACGGCCCGATTGGCTCTGGCACATCGGCCTCGTGGGTTTTGTCGCGGTCTGGTGGCTGGTCTATGGTCAACTGATCCCGATGGCCGAATGGATCACCGCGCTGTTTCCCGTGGACCGGCACAGCCACACCGGCGAGGCGATTGCCTTCTTCTTTTACGACGTGCCCAAGGTGATGATGCTCCTGACGCTGATCGTCTTCGGCATGGGCGTGGTGCGCAGCTATTTCAGCCCCGAACGCACCCGCGCCCTGCTGGCCGGCAAACGCGAGGGCGTGGGCAATGTGATGGCGGCGGGGCTTGGCGTGATGACGCCGTTCTGTTCCTGCTCGGCGGTTCCGCTGTTCATTGGCCTTGTCTCGGCGGGCGTGCCTTTGGGGGTGACGTTTTCCTTTCTGATCGCCGCCCCCATGGTCAACGAGGTGGCGCTGGCGCTGCTGTTCGGGCTGGTCGGCTGGAAGGTCGCCATGACCTACTTTGCCTTCGGCCTGTCCATCGCCATCGTCGCGGGCTGGGTGATCGGCAAGCTGCGGCTGGAAGGCTGGTTGCAGGACTGGGTGCGCGACATCCACTCGGGTGCCACCGCGCCCGAGGCCGCCGATGACGCGCCCCTGACTCTGGTGGACCGCTATCACCTTGGCATCGAGGCGGTGCGCGAGATCTTTGGCCGGGTCTGGATGTGGATCATCCTCGGCATCGGCATGGGCGCGCTGATCCACGGCTATGTGCCCGAGGATCTGATGGTCCGGATCATGGGGGCAGAGGCCTGGTGGTCGGTTCCCGCCGCCGTGGTGATCGGCATCCCGATGTATACCAACGCCGCCGGGGTCATCCCGATCGTGGAGGCGCTGCTGGGCAAGGGTGCAGCACTTGGCACCGTGCTCGCCTTCATGATGAGCGTGATCGCGCTGTCGCTGCCCGAGATGATCATCCTGAAACAAGTGCTGACCCTGCGCCTGATCGGCGTGTTCGTCGGCGTGGTCGGCACCGGCATCCTGGCCGTCGGCTATCTCTTCAACTTTTTGTTCTGAAAGGACAAACCATGGATATCAAGGTTCTTGGACCGGGCTGCGCCAAATGCAAGGCCACCGCCGACATGATCACCCGCGTGGCGGGCGAGGCGGGCAAGGAGGTGCAGATCGAAAAGATCGAGGACATGCGCCAGATCGTCGGCTTTGGCGTGATGACCACGCCCGCCGTGGTGATCGCCGGCAAGGTCGTGCACAAGGGCACCGTCCCGTCGCATGACCAGGTTCTGGCCTGGCTGGGCTGACATCATGGCGCCGCACAAGACATTCCACCTCGTCTTTTCTCTCATCATGGGCGCCATGATGGTGTTCCTGATGACCTTCGTCATCACCGCCGTGAACCTCGGCTTTGGCGCGCATTTCCTCGCGGCCTGGGCGCGGGTGTTCGTGATCGCCTATGTGATCGCCGTTCCGGTGATCTTTTTCCTCGCCCCCATCGCCCGCAAGCTGACCGGCGGTCTGCTCGGCGTGCAACCCTGAAAGGATACTCCATGAACAAGGTTCTGCAAAAAGATCTCACCGAGGCCCGCGAGGTTTGCCCGACCACATCGCAGCGGCTGCTGGCCGAAGGCGCGCTGCTGGTCGATGTGCGCGAAGCTGACGAGGTGGCGCAGGTGGGCTATGCCGGCTGCGACGTGGTCAACATCCCGCTCTCCGAGTTCGAGGACCGCTGGTCCGAAGTGCCGCGCGACCGTGATGTGATCCTCGCCTGCGCGGTGGGCGAGCGCAGCCTCAAGGCGACATATTTCCTGATGTATCAGGGCTATGACCGCGTCTCCAACATGAGGCCGGGCATCGCGCGCTGGGTCGCCCGCGGATTTCCGATCACCGGGTCGGCTGCGGCCGTGGCCGCGTCCGAGGCGGCATCGTCCTGCTGTGGTGGCGCCGCGGCTGATCCCGCACCTGCGGCGGCATCGTCGTGCTGTGGCGGCGGCTCTGCGCCCGCTGCCGGCGGGTGCTGCTGACCCCAAACCGATCCCGCCCGCCCCGCGCGGGCGGATCACATCCCCCCAAAGGAGACGCCATGCTGGAGTATCACGTCAGCGCCCGCCGCATCGACAGCCACGGGTCAGAGGCCACGGCCAAAGCCGCCATGATACCGCTCGACACCGACATGGCCGGGCGGCCGGATGCCTTCAACCCGGCCGAGATGCTGCTTGCGAGCCTCGCCGCCTGCATCCTCAAGGGCACCGAGCGGATGATCCCGATGCTGACGTTCGATCTGCGGGGCATCGAAGTGGCTCTGCACGGGGTCCGGCAGGACAGCCCGCCCAAGATGATCTCGATCAGCTACGAGATTACCGTCGATACCGACGAAACCGATGCCCGTCTGGCCCTCTTGCACAAGAACCTGCAAAAATACGGCACCATTTACAACACATTGGCGGAGGCGACCGAGCTTTCCGGCACCATCCGACGGAAAGGCTGACACGATGGCGCACGATCACGCGCATACGCATACCCCCCCGGCCGACCTGGGCCCTGCATTTCGCTGGGCGGTCGGGCTGAACACCGCCTATGTGCTGGTCGAAGGCGCGGCGGGGTTCCTGACCGGGTCGCTCGCGCTTCTGGCCGATGCCGCGCATAACCTCACCGATGTCGCGGGGCTGCTGATCGCCTGGGGGGCAGCGGTGCTGGCCAAACGGGTGGGCAGCGGCAACTACACCTTTGGCTATGGCCGCGCCACGATCCTCGCCGCGATGTTGAATGCGGTGGCCATTCTGGTGGGCGTGGTGGTCGTGGTCTGGGAAGCCGCGCACCGGTTCCAGAGCGTGGTCGAAGTGCCGGGGCTGACGATCCTGCTGGTGGCGCTGGTCGGGATCGGGGTGAACACCGGGTCGGCGCTGCTGTTCATGCGCTCGCAAAAGAACGACCTGAACGCCAAGGGCGCCTATCTGCACATGGCCGCCGATGCGGCAGTGTCCGGCGCGGTGGTGCTGGCGGCGGCCGGGATCATGCTGACCGGCTGGCACTGGCTCGACCCGGCCGTGGCCATCGCGGTCAGCCTGCTGATTGCGTTCACCGCCTGGGGCCTCTTGCGCGATTCACTGCGGCTGGAGCTCGACGGCGTGCCCGAAGCGATCGACCGGCAGGCCGTGGCGACCTTCATCGACGACCAGCCGGGCGTGAGCAATGTCCACGATCTGCACATCTGGGCGCTGTCCACCACGCGCATCGCGCTGGCCGCCCATGTGGTCTGGGAAGGCGCGGATGCCGACGCCTTTCTCGACCATGTCACCGATGAGCTGGAGCATGACTTCGGCATCACCCACGTCACCCTGCAACTCGAATCCGCCCCCTGCGAGCGGGCGGGCGCCTGTCTGGCCGCGTGATGCAGACCCGATCCTGAAAGGATCTTCAGATGACATCCCTCTCGGACCCCGAAATCCAGGCGCTGTCCGATGCGCTGGACGACGAATACAAATCCTACGCGACCTATGCGCAGGTGATCGCCGACTTTGGCCCCGAGCGGCCCTTTGTGAACATCGTCGAGGCCGAGGCGCGGCACTTCTCGGCCTTGCTGGCGCTGTTCGACACCTACGGGATCACCCCGCCCAAGGATCGCTGGCGCGGTCATGCCCCGCGTTTTGCCAGCCTGCACGCCGCCTGCGTCGCCGCAGTGCAGGGCGAAATCGACAATGTCGCGATCTATGACCGGGTGCTGAGCAGCACCACGCGCCCCGATATCCTGCGCGTTTACGGCGCCTTGCGCGCGGCATCGCTGGACCGGCACCTGCCCGCCTTTCGCCGCTGCGCCGAGCGGGGCGGGCGGTGATGCGCGCGGTCACGCTTCACCCCGAAACCCATCTGGTGTCCCGCATCGGCTGGCTGCGGGCGGCGGTGCTGGGCGCCAATGACGGCATCGTATCGACCGCGAGCCTGATCGTCGGTGTCGCGGCGGCCTCGGCTGCGACGTCCGAGGTGCTGGTGGCGGGCATCGCCGGGCTGGTCGCGGGCGCCATGTCGATGGCGGCGGGCGAATATGTCTCGGTCAGCTCGCAAGCCGATACCGAAAACGCCGACATGGACCGCGAGCGTGCCGAATTGCGTGGTCAGCCCGAGGCAGAGCTGGATGAACTCACCCAGATCTACGTCTCGCGCGGCGTGGACCCGGACCTGGCGCGGCAGGTGGCCGCGCAGATGTCGGCCAAGGACGCTTTGGGGGCGCATATGCGCGACGAGTTGGGCATTTCCGAGGTGACGACCGCGCGGCCCATTCAGGCGGCGCTGACCTCGGCGCTGACCTTTGCGATCGGTGCGGCGATGCCGCTGGCGATGGTCGTGGTCTCACCCGCCAACCTCCTGGTCTGGACGGTCACCATCGCCTCGCTGTTGTTCCTCGCCATGCTCGGCGGCATCGGGGCCTATGCCGGAGGTGCGGTGGTCTGGCGTGCGACCCTGCGCGTCACGTTCTGGGGCGCGCTCGCCATGGCGCTGACAGCCGGGATCGGGGCGCTGGTGGGCACAGCGGTATGACGGGCGGCTGACCTGCACCCGCGCCAGATCGGTGCTCCCGGGATCGACGATGGAGGGGCGGATATTCCGTTTAAAATCAAGGGGATGCGCCGCAGGGCTGCCTAGCGGCGATACCGCCCCTGACGTCACCGCGGCAACATCGACCGGGAAGATCGGCTTTCACGACTGGATCGGCGCGGGCTGGGCCTGCTGCCTCAGCCACCCCGGCGACCTTGCTCTGCCGCCGGTTCAGAAGGAACCGTCGCGCGTGAATATCTGATCGGGCATCGGCGGCAGCAGGACCAGCGCCGTGGTCGGCTGAACGGCCGAGACAAGCAGCCAGCCTTCTGGCTGGCCCCTCTGGCTGGCAACGAAAATGCTCATTAACATGTAACGGTCGTAACATTATTCCCGACCCATGCAACACATGACCTGGCTCCTGCTGACCTACAAGGTTCCGCCCGAACCCGCGGCCAAGCGGGTGTCTCTCTGGCGCAAGCTCAAGGGCATGGGCGCGGTCTATCTGCAGAACGGCGTCTGTCTGCTGCCCCAGACCGACGATCACGTCCGCCGCCTCAAGATGCTGGAGAACGACATCGCCGAAGCCGGGGGCGAGGCGGTGATCCTCGAGACCGTCGCGCTCGATCCCGCCCAGGAGGCCAAGGTCCTGACCCGCTTCAAGTCCGAGCGCGACGAGGCCTATGCCGAATTCATCGACAAGTGCGACGACTTTGAGCGCGAGGTGGCCAAGGAGGTGACGGCCAACCACTTTACCTATGCCGAACTCGAAGAGAACGACGTTGACCTGAAAAAGCTTCAGGGCTGGCTCGAGAAGATCCGCAAGCTCGATTTCTATGGCGCCGACCGGGCGGCCGAAGCCGGAGAGCGGCTGGCGGGATGCATCGCCATTCTGGACGATTACGCGCGCCGGGTCTTTGACGCGCATGACGAGAACAAATGAGGTGAGAAATGCTTGAATGGTCCACTGCAACCCCTGCCATCGGCGCGGCCTTCCTCGCTTCGCTCGTCGAGGTCGTGGAGGCCTTCACCATCGTGCTGGTCGTCGCCACCCTGCGCGGCTGGAAGCCCGCCGTGCTGGGAACCGGGGCGGCGCTGGCCACGCTCGGCGCGGTGGTCCTGGTCCTGGGGCCGATGCTCGACCGGGTGCCGCTGCATGCGCTGCAACTGGTGATCGGCGTCCTCCTTCTGCTGTTCGGCATCGGCTGGCTGCGCAAGGCCTCGCTCCGGGCCGGTGGCGTCCTCCCGCTGCATGACGAGAACGCCATCTTCGCGCAGGAAACCGCGGAACTGTCCGAACTGTTCGGCATGTTCGTAAGCGACGCGCGGTTGACCGCCGCCATCCTCGCCATGGTCGCGGTCGCAGCGGTCCTGATCGACGGCACCGCGCTGCCGCCGCTCGTCGGAGGGAGCGCGCTGCTTGCGGGCTGCGTCGCGGTTCTGGTCATCAGCGTCCGCCGGGAGGCGCGCCGGCGCGGAGCATCGGTCGCCCGCCCGCCCGAGCATAGCTGAAACACGCGGCGTCGCATCAAGGTCGCACCGCCCCGCGGATCGGCTGCCGACACCCGAACCCTCGCCGCGGCCGGGTTCCACCTGATGACCCGCGCAAAGGGAGGGGGCGACCCGGCCTGCGCCGGGCGAACTGTCCTGTTCGCTGCGCGACATCACCCCGGTCTGCGATCTGACGCTGCGGGCTGACATGGATCATGGCGGCACCGTCACCACAGGCGCATGCAAATCCCGTATCCCCGATCCCTACAAGGAACCCGACCATGTCAAAACTCGTCCTGCACATCTTCCATGCCGATCCGGCCGCGCTGGCCACCGTGCCCGCCCTGGCCGAACGCATCCACGGCGCCCCGCAGACCAGCGCGCTGGAGGTCTATCTCTTTGGTCCCGCCGAGCAGGCGCTGGCCAATCCCGAGGCCACCCCCGAGGCCACCCCCGAGGCCAGGGCATTCAACGACCAGATCGACGGGCTGGTGAAGGCGGGCGTGCGCGTCACCACCTGCATCGGCATCGCGCAGAAGATGGGGGCCGAGGCCGCCTTTGCCGCGCGCGGGCTGGCGCTTGAATCCGCCGCCACAGCCTTTCCGCGTTTTGCCGCCGAGGGCGCGACGGTGATGAGTTTCTAGGCGGGCCGGTGACGGTCGGGAATTTCGCCAGGCTCTGGGCGGCAAATGCGACGTTGCTGCGGACCCTTGTCCTGATCGCGGGGCTTTGGGTGGTGTCCGATCTTGGCTATTACCTGCTGCTGCCACGGCTGAGCCTGATCCCCGACTACAACCAGAGCCCGGTGTCCATCGCCACCTATTATACCTTCTGGGTGGGTGTGGCGGTGATCCTGTTCTTTCGGGTGTTCTGCACCTGGCCGACCTATGCCAAGTGGATCACCTTTGAAAACCGCCTCCTCGGTCTGGCGCTGTGGAGCGGGTTCTTTGCCGCCGCCACCACCTTTACCAGCGTCATCCTGCCCGCATTGCCGCCGTTCCAATGGCCTGCGGACTGGGGGGCGCCGCCGGATCTGCCGCAGGCCAACACGCTCTATTTCCTGCCGAAATCCATCGAGATCCTGTTTCAACAGCTTCTGGTGATTGCCCTCGTGCTGACGCTGGCGGCCGAAGGCTTCAGCCTGCGCAAGGCGTCGATCGTCTGCGCGCTGCTGTTTGGCGGCGTGCATGTGCTGCTGGTGTTCGATCAGGTGCCGTGGAGCTTTGTCATCCGCTTTGTCGTGCTGGCGACCATGTTCGGGCTGGTGTTTCCGGCGCTCATCCTGCGGGTGCGCTACGGCTTTGCCTATGCCTATGCGCTGCATTGGGGCTATTACGCGCTGACCATCTATCTGTCCCGCGCGGTGGGTCCGGAAAGGGTGTTGAACTATCTGGCCGGACTGACTGGCTGAGCGGCCAAACGGGACCATTCGGGGGCACCCGCCGGCACCCGCCGGCACCCGCCGACCCTGTCCAACCGTCCCTGTCCAACCGTCCCTGTCCAACCGTCCCTGTCCAACCGACCCTGTCCAACCGTCCCTGTCCAACCCGCCCTGTCGCGCCGGCCGTGCCAAGCCGCAGGCCGGTCCAGAGCCGTGAGAGACACAACCAGGAGGGTTCATAAAAGTGACGTCATGGCGCTCTATCCGATGCCTGTAATATGCATCCAGAAGGAGCTTTCCATGCGCAGACTCGTTGCAACCCTGCTGTCCACCTCGATCCTCGCCACCGGCGCGATGGCCCAGTCGATCACTCAGGTCGAATGGATCGGGTCCGAACAGCCCGACACGCTGGCCGAAATGGCCGAGATGTTCACCACCGCCCGTGTGCGCACCACATTTTCCGATGGCTCGGTGACCGAACAGCCGCTGTCCTATGAAATGGTGATGACCAACCGCACCCGCGTCGGCAACAACACCAGCCCGGTCGGCACGCTCTATGACGCCGCGATGCGCCCGATCGCCGACCCGACCGATGCCTCGCAAGTGCTGGTGTCGGAAGAGCCGGACGGGTCGATGCTGACCAATATCGGCGGCAAGCTCTATCTGGTGAACCAGTTCGAATATGACTGGCTTCTGGCCGATGGCAGCGAAGTGCGCGATCACGCCGGCTGGGCCTTTACCCATGCCAATGGCAAGGATGGCTCCTGGGGCAGCAACCTGCCGACCACGATGCTGCTGACCGAAGTGACGCAAGACCCCGAAACCGGCAATCTGACCCCCGTCGCGCAGCGCCCGATCGACTTTTCGTCGGTCAATGGCCTCGTCTGGGCCTGCAACGCCAACACCACCCCCTGGGGCACCTTCATCTCGTCCGAGGAAAACTACGGCGTCGATGCGCGCCAGGTCGAAGCCGACCGCATCGCCGATCCGTCGGGCCGCAGCGACGACCTGGGCGGTCTGACCCATCTCTATCACGGCGGCCGCACGCTGGCCTCGCCCTACTGGCGCGGCATCACCCCGGAAATCCGCATCGGTGCCGATGGCGCGACCGAGGTGACCAAGCATTTCGCCATGGGTCGCGGCACCTATGAGCTGGCGCAGGTGCTGGGCGACCAGCGCACGCTGATCACCGCACATGACGGCGAAAACCGCCACATGACGATGTTTGTCGCCGACCGCGCCGGCGATCTGTCCTCGGGCACGCTCTATGCCGCGCGGCTGAACCAGACCAGCGCCGACAACGGTGGCAGCTTTGATCTGCAATGGGTGCGTCTGGGCCATGCGACCGATGCCGAGATTCAGGCGCTGGTTGATGGCGGGATCCAGTTCTCGGATATCTTTGACGTGTCCGAAGGCCCGGCCGAGGGCTTTGTCGAGGTGTTCGCCGGGTCGTCCACGACCCCGCAATACCTGCGGGTCAAGAACGAGCTCGCCGCCGCCTTCCTCGAAACCATGCGCTATGCGGGTTACATGGGCGCCACGACCGAGTTCAACAAGGCCGAAGGTCTGGCCTTTGACCCCGAAGGCATGCGCGCCTTTGTCGCCATCACCGACATGTCGAAAGGCATGGAGGAAGGCGCGGGATCGGGCGATTCTGGCGACCACATCCGCCTGGCCAAGGTCAAGGCGGGCGGTGTCTATGCCATGCCGCTGACCGGTGGCCAGATGGATACCGACGGCAACCCGATCGACAGCGCCTATGTGCCGGTCTCGATGAGCGTGCCGCAGGGCCTGCTGGGCGCTGACCTGGCAGAGCCGGACGCCTGGGGCAACACCGCCCACCTCGAAGCAATCGCAAATGCCGACAACCTTTACTGGTCTTCGGCCTATGCCACGCTGTTCGTGGGCGAAGATTCGACCAAGGGCCACCTCAACAACGTCCTCTGGGCCTGGCAGGACGGCATGACCGCTCCGGTCCGGCTGATGACGGCGGTGGCGGGTGCCGAACTGACCGGCCTGCGGATGCATGAAAACATCGGCGGCCATGCCTACGGCCTGACCAATGCGCAGCATATCGGCGATTTCGACCTGAGCGCGGATTTCCCGATGCGCGACGCGCTGATGCCGGTGGTCGAGGCACGCTGGGCCAACCGCACGATGTCGCCGCTGGGCTATGTCAAGGGCCTGCCCGTGGCTGGCGGCCTGACGAACTAAGCCGCAACCAGGCTGCAACAGAAGGAGGGCGCCCGGCATCCGGGCGCCCTTTGCCATGTCAGGGGCGTTGTTGCAAAACTCTGTCTGCCCGGGCCGGCCGAACGCCACGGAACCGTCCTTCTGGCCGCCCTGCGCCTTCGTGCCGGTCTCCGCCACCAGATTATCTCGCGAACGGGACGACCCCATGAGCGCGGCAACCCATTGGAAATGCAAGGATGTTTTACGCCGTCCCGTGGCCGTCGAGGGGCGATCGAAGAGAGACGCGGGCCATTCGGAGACCCATTTCGCGTCAAGCGCCCAGTCTCTGCAGGGCGGATGGCCCTGCCAACGCCCTTTGAAACAAAAAGAAAAAAGGCCCCAATCGGGGGCCTTGGACGGATTCAGTATCTGAATGTGGCGGAGGGAATGGGTCTGATATCCAACCTTCTCCGCCTCTTAAGTCATTGTTATTATTCAAAGAAGGGGGGTCGAACCGTAGTCCGGCTCAATCGGGACTGGTGGCGAAACAGGGAAACTTCGTCCGGATTGGCTTCTCGCGGAACACGGGGGGGCCGTCGAAGCGCCATGAACCTTGAACACGTCCTCTGTGACATCGACGCCGATGATGTTCATTTATCTCATGGATGCTCTCTCCTTCGACTTGTGCTTCGACACCACGAGTATGGCACATCGAAATGCCGTAGGGAGAAGAGCGGCGTCCACCCTAACTCCACTGATCGGTGCAATATCGCAGCGAGTCATCTTTCTACGCTCCGTCCCAACAACCATTGACGCGCTTCAGCGCGATCTCTTTTGCAGCAGTTTGTCGTCCAACGCCCCACACGCGGCCTGCGGACACCTTGGCCATCTTGAACTCCAACGTCTTCACCGCTGCCGAAAGCGCACCTGCTTATTGGCGACAGGAAAGAAGGCGACCGTGCCGCCTTGTTACTTGATATGCACGTGGCCCGCCCCATCCTCCGCATCTTCGACGGCATAATGATCAGAATACCTTGAGATCTGTTCCTGCCAGCCCCAAAGCCATTGCGCCGCCCACCGCCACGGCCAGCACCAGACCAATACCCAGCCGCCAGCGCCCAGGCCAACCCAGCACGATCCCGACCGCCAATGTTGCAATGACGGCAATGGCGAAAAGATCAGCCAAACGAGGGAAGTTCCATGCTGTCACGATTGCGTTCAGGGCGAATGATCCATAGGTCGCCATCGCGATTGTTGCATATCCCAACAGCGCGGAACCAATGATGATGCCGACATTTTGCATCAACTTGAGGGGCACATCGCCAATCTCGCGTCGGATCGCGCGGTGGGCGGCAGTTGCCGTCGCCACCATGGCGGCAATGCAGGCCAGCGCGAAGATTGGACCGGGGACAGGCAGGCTCCTCTCCACCTCTCCGAAAAGCAAACCGTACAAATCCAAGCCGACGAAGACCATACCAAGCACGGCGGCAAGGAACGCTATGACCAGGAATATTTTCGCGAGCGTTGGCATGAGGTCATCGGGACCATTGTCACGTGGTCCGTTTATGATCCAGACATAGTGCATCACCACTCCTTTTCGTTGGGGCCATCCATTCAGGATGGGCAAAGAATGTGACAGGTCAATCGGCGGCCTTGAGGGGATGCTCTGCCGTTTCCAATCGGCAAACGCCCCTACGAAAGCCCGATGATCCCGGCGAAAAGCCCAAGCACGGCGGCTGCGGCATTCGGTATTGACACCTTGATCGCGGTCTGCAAGCGGTTTTCTTCCTCTAGCAGCAGCCGGAAGTACAACAATGTGGCATAGAGCAACAGGGCCAGCAGAATTGCCCAGCTGAACCCGATGGCGGCCGTGTTTTGAAACATCCAGATCGGCAGCACCAGAATAAAGCCGACGGGGAAGATGCTGGTCGCAAAGGCCCGGAAGATTTCATCAAGGCCGGGCCCGGAAAAGCGCATGGCCGGAATGTTGGGTGAAGGTCGGCTGTTGTTCCAGCCTTCAATCCTTTCCTTGACGGCCCTGATCAGGTCCCTAAAGAACCGAAAGACCATGATGCCAGAGACGATCCATCCGTAAAGCAGTGTCACGATCACGGGCGGGAAGGACCCTGCTCCTGTCCATTCGGTTCCGAAGGCCATCGCGATCGGCACATAAAGAAATCCGATGCTGGCAACCGTGGCCAAGGTAAAGCCGGCCATCAGCAAAAGCTCCTCCAAGCTCGCGCGTTCACGGCGGTTCTGATATTGGGGGCCGCTGGAGCCGCCTTGCGGGTTGTTCAGTCCGCCAAGCAAGGCTGCATTCAATTGCTCGTTCTGCCGAACCTGCGCGTCGTAGGCCGCGCGGGCACCCGGGATGCCGTAGTGATTGCTGTTGAACCCATAGCCCAGCTTTGCATCCTGAACCGATTTTTCATGCTGGGGCTTGAAGCTCATGCGAAAGAACTCTTCCTGATCTGGTGGTCGCAAATGAAACTGCCGCTCAACGCACGACAGCGTCACACCCCGGGACGCCCATGGCAAGGTGCCGGGTTACTTCTTTTCGTCCGAACCGTCGTTTGCCGGGCAGTTTGGTGGTTGAAAGTTTGACAGGGGACCACGACGCCTGGGTGACGCGCGAAGAGCCTCCATGATCGGGGCGGCGTCGGCCTTGCGATCCCGGGCAAGCTCCACGTGCCGCAGCGACCCGGTGGCAATGATCCGGTGGGCAAGGTCAAGCGCTTCTTCGGCCGTGAAACCTCCCCCGCCGTGCGATCAGCCATAGCCGCCGCCTCGCCCAGCACCCAGAAATCGACGCGCTCAAGCGGCACCGTCTGTGGGATCAGATCGGCGGGCTACGGGACAGGATCGTGTTGAACACGCGCGGTCATCCAGAGTCGCGCGCACCGCGTCGCGACGAATCTGCCTACTATGTCCGGGCTTTCATTCGTGATCGGCTGAAGCATCGCCAGAGGTTCCGGCTTGCCGCGACACGCAAGGTCGGCCAGCATGAGCCCTGGCGCGTCGCCGGGTGCCGATTTCGGTTGGATGAGTAGCGCGACATGTACTCCATGTCACACGCGCGTCACGCTACCATGATGGGGTTGAACCGTTTCGTGGTCGAACAGGGAATGGCTTGGGGTTGCACCGTCGTCCCGGGCTTGCGATCCGGGTCTCGAGCGCGCGGATTTCGAAGGAGGTGTAATGTTTGTCATTCTTCTGACGCCAAGCGGTGTCGCCGCAACAACAATGGGCATGGGTGCCATCGTCTTTGGCCTGATCGGGATCTTTGTAGGCCTTTTCCTACTGTGGATGCTGGTATTCCTGATTGCGATCCCCGGATTGACCATTCTATGCAGCCTTTGCGCGGCCCAGACGGGGCGACGGTATCTGGTCTCGCTCCTTGGCAGTTTGCTCCGGGTCCCACTGGTGCTTCTGCCTTTCGCCGCCTTCGCTGCGGCGATTCTTTATTACCTGGACGAGGTTGCAGACACAGACTGGTTCGAGGTGGACAAGATCGCTCCCTGGCTCGGGCCCGCGTTGATCGGCCTGATCGGCTTGGCGCTATTGTTTGCGATGCTGGTTTTCGTGCGATGTGCGTGGCGCGCGGGCAAGGCGGCGGGAACCGCAATCGTGTCCGAGGCGGCGGCCCATCCAGAACGCGGACTGTTCGTCTTTCGCAATGCCACCACCTTTGTGATCCTTTGCCCCTTGGCCTTTGCCGCCATTCCGATGGGTCTTTCGCTGGGAATTTTCCTTGTCACGGATCTGGATCAGTCATGGCTGGACTATGTCAATTTTTCAGTTCCTGCCCTTGCCGTTTATAGCTTGGTTTTCCTTTTTGCCATGAGACGTGGGCTGGCAAAGGCTCTGCCCGCCGCTGGGACCAATTTGACCGAAAGGCTTCTGGACCTTGCCCGACATCGTTTTGGCGAAGCCGTCGCCGGTGCGGGCGCCGTTTCGCCGAGGGCTGCCTATGCCGCCCTGTTCGTGGCACCCCTGTTGATGTTCGTGCCGGGTGTTGCCGGGGTGGCCGGCGGCACATGGGCTCTGCGCAATACCGGCGGGCCATATGAACAGTGGCATTTCCGGAACGTGTCTTCGGCCTGCTTTCATGCGCTGATCGTGGCGGTCCTGCTTGTTGCGACCTACATGACCTTCGTTCCGGGTGCCGACAGCAACTGGGGCTATCTGGCGCTTGTGCCGCTGGCCGCCGCAGGGGGCATCGCATGGGGCATCCGGGCAGACTTGCGCCTTGGCCTTGCAGCCCTGCGAACGGCGGATCGCGTTTAGTTCCGCTGATTGCCGCCTGCGCCTGCTTCAAGACGACTGGTGCCGGTACAGGGCGGCTTACGGCTGCGTTATCGGTCCGTGTCGGGCCTATCCTTTGGCGCATCCCCGGGAGGCTCCTCTCGCGGGCTGGCCGGCAGGAAATTCTTCAACGGGCCGCTTTTGCGGGCCGAGGCGCGAAAAGCGTTCAGGAACGCGGTCGCCTTTTCCTGTCGATGCCGGGCCAGTTCCACATGCCGCAGTGTCCCAGTGGCAAGGATGTGGTCGGCAAGGCTTAGCGCTTCCTCTGCCATGAAATCCTCTATCCGGCGATCGGCTTTGGCCGCAGCCTCGCCCAACATCCAGAAATCAACGGCTTCCAGGTAGACTGTCACAGGGATCATGTCTGCGGGCTGCGGGTCGGGCGTGTCCACTGTGCGCAAGCGGTCGGCCAGCGCCTTGCGCAATCGCGCCGTGGCGGCCGCATATTCGGCGCTTGTGCTTTTCGCATGCTCCCCCTCGATCATGTCCATCCGGTCAGGATCGCCGGTGCAGGAAAGCTCGGCCAGCTTGACCCGTAGCGCGCCAATCGGGGCGGTTTCGGCCAGGGCGGCAACCCAGTCTGCAAAGCGCGCATGGGGCTGACTTGCGCGGCTGACTGCAGCGACGATCAGGACAACCTCGGGCGCATAGCCGACATCCGTCAGATTCTGCAGGCTGATCCGGGTGTCGTCGATCACATCGTGCAACCAGCCCGCATGCCGCTCGGCCCAGCTGGCATCGGGAAACATGCGCAGCAGTGCGGCGGAAACGTCGATCAGGTGCTCGACATGCGGTCGCCCCGCCGGATCAACCTGCGCGCCGTGCCACATTGCAGCGCGCGCAGCCGTCTGTTCCAGCGACGGATGGAAGTCAGGCTCGTCGGCGTCAGTTCGGGCGATGGGAAGTGTCATGTGCGGTATCGTCCGTTCAATAGAGCCAACCTTGCCGATCGCCGCAGTTGTGCACGTCGAGGATCATATCCTTGAGGCGGGCCGCAGGCGCGAACGACAAGGAAAATATGGCATTCCGCAAATGACGCCCGCTCATCGGCACAGGGCCTGCCGCGCGGCATCAAGTCCTGCGGTGCCGTAGGTGCCGAACGGGCGGCGGGGGGTCAGTGCGACGAAGGCGAAATAGGGGGCTTGCACGATGTCCGCATAAAGTGCTGGCGCGTCGAGCACCCACCACGGCCCATCGCGCCGGAATTCCTGCGCCATGCGCGGATAGGGTTCGGTCCCGACCGAAAAGGACACCGGCAGCGTGTCGCCTTCAGCAAAAAGGTCCTCGGCCGACAGGGCGAACCTGCCGTCGCAGCCGATGTGCAGCGCGCCGCCGGGTGCATCCTCGCCGCGCATCACCAGCAGGTTGCCCTGCCCTGCGGTGGCCACCGGCTCCCAAGGTTGGGTATCCACGCCGCTGAACTCCAGATCGGCGGGGTCGGGGGCCGGATACATCTGCGCCATCGGCGTGGCCGCTGCGCAGCTGAGTGCAGCGATGCCGGCGCGCGCATCAGCCAGCGGGATCGACAGGTCGATGCCATAGGACGGGATGGTCACGGAAAGATCGTCTGCCCCCGACAGGGCCGTCACAACCTCGGCGGGCAGCGTCAGGACTGTCCAGCCGGTCGGTTCCAGCGGGGCCGGAACGTCAAGCACCGTCGCGCCCACGCGCAGCGTGGCGGATGCGGTCAGGACGCGGGCATCGGAAACCGGCCCGATCAGCAGGTCGAGCGAGGCCCCGGGATAGCATGCAAAGGCGGTCTGCCGCGCGCCATCGACCCGGCGCAGCATCTGCAGACTGACGTCAAAGGCGTTGACATGGGGGGCAAGGTGCCACCCCTCCGGCATCGGGGGAACCTGGGTTCCGGCCTCGGCCGGACAGTCGATCTGACGCAGGGCACCCTCCAGCTCCGACAGATCGTAGACCGCAACAAACCCTTGCCCGTTCCGCAGATCTTCGACCCGAAGGCTGCGGCCCGCGCGGATGGTGCGGAAGAACCCCTCTGGCAGGGCGTTGAAGGCGACCCCCGAGCCGCGGTTGAAGCCAAGTTCGACGATGAAGCGTTGCATCGGGTCGTCGTCCACCGTCAGCCTAACCGCCGCCGTCTGGTTGGCATCGTTGCCTCGGAAACTGGGCAGGTGAAAGTGATCCCCGCAGGCCAGCCCCGCATCAGCGAGCACAACGGTGTCGATGCCCGCCAGCAAGCCGCCGTTATACTCGTCGTCGGGCAAGCGCGGAAAGGCGGTCCAATCGCCGGTATATTCCAGGACCACCGGCGGTACCTGATAGGGATTGCGATCCACACATCCCAGCGCCCGCAGCGCGGCGCCCGACCCGGACAGCCCGACGCTGTCGGACATACCATGCGCCGGACTGGTGAACCGCGCGACCGACCCGGCTCCCAACGCCTCGACCTGCGCCGCGTAAAGGTTGAGCATCAGATGGTCGCCTTCGACCCGCGCATAGCTGGCCCCCCCGGCGGTGATCTGCCGGCCGTCGCCGCGCAGGACGCTGAAGTCGCCATCATAGGCAACACCCGGTCCCACCGTAACGCCATCGAGCAGCAGATGCGCCCCCCCGCGCGGGTCGCAAAACAGGCTGACCCGGCGCCCGGCGTCGGTCAGGGCCGTCGCGCTGAGCTGGGCGAGGTCGTGGCGCAGGGGAAACCGCGCGTTGCGCCACTGACCAGCAGACTCTGCCAGGTCGGTGTCCGTGACCGATGGCAGAGGCAGAGCCGGCGTAAGCGGCGTCGTCTCGGGCACCGCCGACACCTGCGGTGGCGGCGCGGACGGTCCGCCAGCCACGCCGGGGACCGTGCCCAGCACAGCTTCCTGAATGCACTGGACGTAGATCGCGCCATAGGCCTGGAAAGTTGCGATCGGCACACCGTCCACTTGGTTGGACAGCAGCCGCGACAGCGTCTCGCCGGTTATGTCAGCCGCCTGCGCGCGACCGATCACGCAGGCGCACGCCTGAGGAAACTGCGGGGTCGCATCCGTGCAAAGCGCAAGATCGTCCGCCTGCGCAAGCACCGGTCTGATTGTACTGTAGCCAATCGTCAGTGCAGCCAAAATTGCCGCCGAGACTCCTGGCGCAGTCGATCTCCAACAACGCAGTGGCAACGGCAAACTCCCTGTGCGGCGGTTTTTGCAACGCTTTACACCAATTACCATAATGGCTTAGGATAACAATATTGTGACTTGGTTGCAGCAGCGCGTCGGCAGATTCTGACCCTCCATTATGCTGAGGCGGACGATCTAGCGGATGACGATACTGCCTGCGAGCCTCATCGCGACCGCCGATCCCTCGGGCAGCGATGCCAGCTCCTCCGCCGCCCGCGCCTGGAACTCCCGGCTATACTCGACGACCGGCGGACACGCCCCTAGGCCGCTGCCGTCAGAACCGACCGTCGCGCAGCTGCTTAGCAAGTTCGTTCCGATCGCGAGGACGGCGAGCCGCCGCCTCGAGCATCCGACGTTGGACGTCATTGTTCTTCTCCGAAGTTTCGAGGCGTTCAGCGAGGCGTCCCGCTCGCTCGCCAGACCGCCGAAGCGACAGCAGGAACAGGAGCACGGCGAGGACGATGGCGCCGTAGCGCAGCGCCGACCGCATCCAAGGGCTGGCAGCGATCCCGGTGAGGAGCGCGATGATCATCGCCGCCCCCGTTTCCAATCGTCGAGCCGGGCATAGATCGTGACCGCGATGCCGCCGAGCGCCACTGCGATGAACACCCAGCGCAGGGTATCGAGATACGGGACCAGCGGCAGAATCGCGGTCTGGGTCTCGGCCATGACGCTCTGCGCGAGCTCCACACCTGCCGCACCCAGCGTCGCCACGCCCGCTGCGCCACCACCCTTCATAGTGCGGCTGTCGAACAGGCGCGCATCGTGGCGCTGTTGGTCGCCGCCGCTTTCCCTACGCAGTCTTGGGCGGGCTCTTCTTCCTTGACCAGGGCGCCGCCACTGACGGCACCGGCCGGCGCCGATCCACGTTCTTGAATGCTCACACCCGGCTCCGCCTGTTCACTGGGCGGGATGACCCTGGAGGGCGGGATGAGCAGTATGAGCGGCTGTACATCGTTCTGCTGGACGCCTCCTCGGGCCACGCCAACTTCACTGCCTACCTAGTCGGGGAGCCCGACACACCTGTGCCAATTTCCGATGCGCTGGACGATCTGTTGCAGGTGACTGCCATCCGCAATCCGGACTTCTATGACTATGCGAACGGCGAGCTTGGCCCCCTCAGTGGCTAGTGGACTAAGCGGGCGCTTTAGACACGGAGTGTCCGCAAGCAAAGATCGGAGCAGGCTGGGAGCAGTTCATTTCCGATCCCAGTCGCATTTGGTCCGGTTGACACTGCGATCTAACTCAATTGTTTAGCGCCCCAATAATACACAAAAATCATGACCTTAGAAGAGATTCACCATAACCGCGCAGTCATCAGGTCCAGAGAATATCGGCCCTGAGAGACCGCTTCCGTGCCACTGGGCCCCAGCGTCGGTGCTCAGCCTCGCTCGCATAACCCTCGAAAACAACGAGAAATTCTGGACCCAGCCGGATCGGGAGAACGCTTTCGCGGGGGCAAGTGGCGGAGGGCCGGAGTCACCGGGAATCTCGGCTCCGCAGGCTTCCAGGAAGCGCCTTCGGTGCCAGGCTGCAATCGGGGGGATTGTCTACACCGAAGGCGTTTCTAGGCCTTGCGCCAGCCTGATTTTCGCAATTTTGATCAGACTTTTAAGTGGAAATCATTCATCGCTGTGCGGGCCATCGGAGCGCATCTCCCGCACCGCCGCGAGCAACTCTTCGATCGCCTTCTCGGCCGCCACGAGTTTCATCGCCACCATCAGATCCTGACGCCCTGCCAGCGCAAGAAATGTGCCCAAAACTTCGTCGGAATGCCGGGCCAGCGCCACCAGATGCTCGCCGCTCGGGCCGTATCGGCCGGCAAACCAGTTCTTCACCGTCTTCTCGTTCGCCCCCGTCCAGGACGCGACGATCTTGGCGCCCGCCCTGCTGTCCTCATGGGACCGGCGCAGTGCAGATGCAATTTCGTCGGCGAACCCGTTCTCCGCATCACTCCGACCATTTCGACCATATCCGTTTTGTTTCGGAAAGAACTTGCCCTTTTTCGGAAACGACATTCCAGCCTCCCTCGCTGTAGATGGACGAGAGGGATTCAGCCCTGGATTCAGGCGGTTCGGATGGATTTGCCCGCGACACCAAGGAGATGGATGTGTGAGCGGTCGTTTGGTGACCAATTCGGGCAAGAGCGACGGTGCGGCCGAGCCGGACGTGCCCGCTGTCGCCTACGTCCGAATGTCGACCGACCACCAGAAATACTCGACCGA
>Ga0100402_1001052_pt1 | contig 32165 bp, 29 predicted proteins | sample CryGeyme20150102_FD_80419 | JGI IMG/M metagenome (GOLD analysis project Ga0100402, IMG submission 80419) | Groundwater microbial communities from Crystal Geyser aquifers in Utah, USA - Crystal Geyser metaG 2015-0102 | ecosystem: Environmental > Aquatic > Deep subsurface > Groundwater | place...
ATTATTAATAACCTCTCAAAATAGCCTTATTAAAAGTTATAAGCACAAAATAAGATACCTTACTGATTTAGTGACACAAGCAGTAGCTTGATGGAGATAAAATAGTAAAGTCAAATTTAGAAGCAAATGTAAATTTATTATTTTATCTGATACCATTTTTGTAGAACCCTATTCATAGTAATTATACAATCACTTGCTAATCATTTATACTTATATTTAATTATATTCAAAATAGCATCAACTGGGGTGTAACTGACTTTATGGACACCCAACAAGCAGCACGAGTGAGGCTTATCAATTTGGTATGCCTTTCTTTGTCAGCCGTTTTTTTGGTAGGCATAATTGGCTTGTTTTTATTAAATTCATTTTGGACAACAGACTTAGCTATCAATACTTTTTTTGTGTTTTTGGGTTTTGTTTTTCCTTTGATTTTTAATAAATTTCACAAGATAGATTTAGCCAAACTATTTTTTGTTTTTCAGATTATTATAGCCCATTTTATTTTCTTTTTGGTATTTAATAGAGAACCTGCTATGCGAGCCTTTATCTTGCCGATTAGTATTATTATTACTATGCTATTTTCTAATCAAGAACAAAGTTTACAGCTTTTTTTCTTGCTTGCTTTTGGTGCAATTTTGGGCTGGATAGAGTTTTTACCAAAAGGATTTTCAGAGCTAAGTATTTTTATGCCTCCTTCTACGGCTGTTTTTTTCAAAATTGTGATTTGGGTAATGGCAGTATGTATGAATTTATTGATTGTAGCTACGGCGATGCGAATGGTGAGCCAAAGTGAAGATTTGCTAAGAAATTTGCTCATAGAAGCCAATAAACAAAATGATGTTTTGCAAGACCAAGATAGTTCTTTTAAAGAAAATCAAGAAGAATTACTAACGATGAATCAAGAATTGATGAATCAAAGAGAACGTCTTGAAGAGCTTATCGCAGAGAGAAGTACACGGTTGAGATACACAGAAGCACAACTCTTAAAACAAGTAGAAGACCTTGCCGAATCTGAAAAAGAACTCCGAAAATACGCCGAAGAAATGCAGCTCACTAATGAGAGATTAGCTGCTGCAAAATCCAAATTACAACATACCTTAGAAAGAGAACGAGAAGTAAACGAACAACTTGCCACTACAATTACAGAACTAAAATCCACACAAGCACAACTAACTCAAGCCGAAAAAATGGCAAGTTTGGGACAGCTTACAGCAGGAATTGCACACGAGATAAACAATCCAATTAATTTTGTCTATGCAGGAATGGATGCACTTCATACTAATATTGAAGAACTTTTATCTTGGACTAGTAAAGAAAATATAGATGAGGAATTATATGAAGAATACGACGAACTAATAGACGAAACAAGAACATTAATCAAAGATATTCAAATTGGTGCGATGCGTACTTTTGAGATTGTGAAAGGATTGCGTAATTTTTCTAGGTTGGATGAAGAAGAAATCCGAAAAACACATATTAATGACCATATCTCGACAACACTTATTCTTCTAAGAAATCAAATAAAAGAAAATGGAATTGTTGTTAATAGAGAATTAGATTCTTCTATCATGCCTATAGAATGTTATCCAGGGCAGCTCAATCAAGTTTTGATGAATATTTGTAGTAATGCCATTCAAGCACTTATCGAACAAAAAGAAACACAGAAAAAACAAAATATAGAATCAAAAACTCCCTTATTAACTATCAAAACTAAAAATGCAGAACATTATATTACTTTGATAATTACTGATAATGGAACTGGAATGAGCGAAGAAGTAAAAAAACGAATTTTCGAACCTTTTTATACAACCAAAAATGTAGGAGAAGGAACAGGGCTAGGAATGTCTATTACATACGGAATTATAGAAAAACATAACGGACAAATTTTGGTAGAAAGCAAACTAGGCGAAGGAACAAGTTTTGAAATTCAACTACCTAAACAGTTATCAGTAACTCAATAAATTAGGAAGTTAGATTTTAGAATTGAAAGTCAGAGTACCTAATGACTTTTATATCTCTGAGTTTTAACTTCTAATTTTATTAAATTGCATTTGATTCTAATTTCTGAATTCTAACTTTTAAATTTATATCTTTTTGGAAAAAAATAAACTCACATCAAAATCCATTCTCATTACAGGAGGAGCTGGTTTTATTGGCTCAAATCTGTGTGAAAAATTTCTAGCTCAAAATAATAAAGTCGTTTGTTTGGATGATTTTTCGATGGGAAGAAGAGAAAATATAGTACATCTTTTAGAAAACCCAAATTTTACGCTCATTGAAGGCGATATTCGAAACCTAGAAGATTGTAAAAAAGCTGTTGCTGATGTCGACTTGATTTTGCATCAAGCTGCATTAGGTTCTGTTCCACGTTCGATTGCAGACCCAATTACTTCAAATGATGTAAATATTTCGGGTTTTGTAAATGTTTTGGTAGCTGCAAAAGATGCAGGAATAAAACGCATTGTTTATGCAGCCAGTTCTTCTACCTATGGCGACCATAAAGCACTTCCAAAAGTAGAGGAGAATATTGGTCGTCCTCTTTCGCCTTATGCAGTTACGAAATATGTAAACGAGCTTTATGCAAATGTTTTTTCAGATTTGTATGGTTTGGAGATTATCGGACTGCGTTATTTCAATGTTTTTGGTAGAAAACAGCGTCCTGATGGTGCGTATGCAGCCGTTATTCCTAAATTTATTGGTCTTTTGATGGAACACAAGCAGCCTACTATTTTTGGAGAAGGCGATTTTTCAAGGGATTTTACCTACATAGAAAATGTTTTACAAGCTAATGAACTAGCTGCCACCACGACAAATCCAGATGCAATAAATCAAGTCTATAATGTAGCTTTTGGAGAGCGAACAACAGTAAAAGAAATGTTCGAACTGATGCGTTCATTACTTAGTAAATACGATTCTAAAATTGCTGATATAGAAGCAATTTATGGAGATAATCGTCAAGGAGATATTCCTCATTCGTTGGCTTCGATTGAAAAAGCGCAAAAACTACTTGGTTATTCTCCTCAATATTCCTTCAAAAAAGGACTTACAGAAGCGATTGATTGGTATTGGAAGGATTTGAAAGAATAATTTTTTTTACTAAAAAAACTGAATAGTTTGATTTGAACAAACTATTCAGATTGTGTATTACTTCTTTGGTAAAGTAAAATTAAGAGGCATTTGCAGTAGAAGATAATGAGTTTTCAATCCAACGCTGAGCTTCTTCTATATTATCAAAATATAATACTTCAAAGGTTTGAGTTCCTTTTTTGCCTTCCATAGTTTGTTCAATAGAAAGCTGTGAAATAAATTCTTTTGATACGATAATAGCATATTTTTTAAGCCCTGCTGCTATGAAACGAGGAAAAACCTCATTATCAACCCAGCTCTGTAGCTCAATGGTAATAGTAAAAGAAAAATCTCGTGTATCGTCTAAGATGTATTTGGCGTTGTGTTTTTCGGCGCACTCTGCTATTTTATTTACCTCAGCAGAAAAGGTAGCTTCATCAATATCATCTGTTTTTGTAGTCCAAGATTTTGATAGTATAGATGTATTCTCATCAAAATTAATTGTTTGATACTCGCTTTTGTAAACTTCCATGGTTGTAGTGTTTTTAAAGTAGAGGAATTAGGATTAATTGGAATAGTATGTGTTTTTTGTACTTATCTTATATAAAAGAGTAGAGCAATATTGATTATTTCTAATATATACAATAAATTTAGTTATTTGTTCTGTTAGAAACTAATGGTAATATTTGTATTCAGTACTTGTGTAGGTATTAGTTAAAAAAAACATGTATTTGTTTTACAGTTCTTTTAGTAAATAATTGTTAATTTACTTAATTGGTGTTTAAGATTTTATTTTTACGTAATTTTAGTTGTATTTTGTGTGTTTGAGTTATATAAAAAGGTTTTTATCAAATTATATACTACTTATTTTTTTTAAAATAAAAGCTCGAAACTTATCCACAAAGAATCGAATATTTTATATATTGCGTTTCGTAAATTTTTATCCTATAAAAAACTCTTTTAATTATGTCAAGATTTCAAGATAAAGTTTGTATTATCACAGGTGGTGGTAGTGGTATCGGATTAGCTGCTGCTCGTTTATTTTTGGCTGAAGGTGCAAAAGTTATGATTAGTGGGCGTACAGAAGAAAAATTAGAAAAGGCTTGTAAAGAACTCGCTAGCGACAAAGTACGTAGCATAAAAGCTGATATTTCAGTAGCTGCTGACCGTAAAGCATTGATAAAAGAAACAGTAAAAACTTTTGGAAAAATAGATATATTATACATCAATTCAGGTATTGCTAAGGCAGCTCCTATCGATCAAATGACCGAAGAAATGTATGATGAAGTTTTTGCTATCAACCTCAAAGGACCTTACTTTTTGATTCAGGCAGCCTTACCAGAGATGAATAACGGAGGAACGATTGTATTTACAGGTTCTATTTCGAATCAAATTGGACAGCATTCATTGAGTGCTTATGCTTCTAGTAAAGCTGGATTACGTTCACTTGCCCGAACACTTAGCACTGAATTACTTCCACGCAACATTCGTATCAATATGGTTAGCCCAGGGGTTACCAAAACTCCTATCTTAGATATGCCAGGACTTTCAGCAGATCAAGTGCAAGGAATGATTCAATCTTTGGCTTCTCAAAATCCAATGAAACGTATCGGACAGCCCGAAGAAGTGGCTAAAGCAGCTTTATTTTTAGCTTCTGATGATGCTTCTTATATGCTCGGCACAGAACTTATCGTCGATGGAGGATTTACTCAATTACAACTTACCTAAAAAAATAAATTTGTAAATTAGAAAAACCGAATAATTTGCTTAATGCAAACGATTCGGTTTTTTATTGTAGCTTCGTTAGGAATCGAACCTAAATTTTGAGCGTCGGAAGCTCACGCACTATCCATTGTACTACGAAGCCATTTTTATAAAAACCCTGTTCAATTGAATCAAAAAATTGAAATTCTACCAATTTCCTGCTGTATCATTAAAAATATCGAACACAATTCTATCCAAAATAATTTCTACTAATTGTTCTTCTACTTGTGAAAGCGTTTGATTTTGCTCAAAATCTTCAAATTGTGTATAAACTTTATCGTCAAAAGACTGGTCTTCTTCCACAGCATTGTAATAAGTAACTTCCATTTTGATTTGCAAACGCTGAATGGTAGCAACCTGTGAACCTCCCTGTGGGGCAACAGGAATTACTTCATAGCCTACAATTCTTCCTTCAAGCTGCATATCTCCACTTGCTTGTACAAGCGATAGACGAGTGTTTCGAAGATAAAACTCACGCAATTTTTCAGTTGCATTAATTGTAATTGTTGGTGGGCCTTGTCCTGCATCATTCAAAATAGGCTGAATAGAAAGTGTTTTGATTTTGGTATAATCAATCGTTCCTCCATTGAGTTTTAAGATAGACGCACCTGCACAGCTTGACAAAAAAAGAATCAAGCTGAAAATCAAGACTTTATTTATATATTTATTTATCATTTTTGTTTGTGAACATGTCGCTCGTGGGGACACAAGCAACGGTTAAATCAAACCTTTCCATTGCTCGTGTCCCCACGAGCGATATAAATCCAATTCACAAAATTATCAATTTCATAACAGTATTGAAATTCAATTAACCATTAATAACTAACCATTAACCATTATTTATCTAGTTCATATTGTTTTATTTTTCTGTATAAAGTACGCTCCGAAATTCCCAAATCTTGGGCTGCATATTTTCTACGATTATTATTTTTGTCTAATGCCTTAATAATCATTTCTTTTTCTTTTTTCTCTAAAGAAAGCGTTTCTTCTTCTTCCGGTTCTGGCTCATTTTCCTCTTCTACTTCTTTGGCATATTCTATGGCAGCATCATCTTGCGGGTCTTGATTATAATTAACAGAATTTGAATTAGATGGATTGAGATACAAAGGCAAATTGGATTTTTCATCAGAATAAGAATCACCATTTTTACTTACATCATCAAAAAGGTGTTCGTATTTTTGAAGCATTCCTGCACTTCCTTGTCCTTCCAAAATACTCAAAACAAGTTGCTTGAGTTCGGTTACGTCCCTACGCATTTCGAACAAAATTTTATACAATAAATCTCTTTCAGAAAAATTATCTTTTGCTTTTTCGTTGCCAGAAAGAGCAGGAAGTGTATTTGCTCGTGGCGCATTTTTAGGTAAATAACTTCTCAATATTTCGGCATCAATATGTCGGTTATCGCCTTCCAAAACAGACATTTGTTCTACCAAGTTTTTGAGCTGACGTACATTCCCCGGAAATGGATAAGAAAGCAAAATTTGTTTGGCTTCATCATCCAAAATAATCGGTTTGCTACGATAACGCTCCGAAAAATCGCCTGCAAATTTACGAAAAAGTAACTCTACATCATCTTCTCTATCTCTCAATGGAGGAACAAAAATCGGAACAGTATTCAATCTATAATACAAATCTTCTCTAAACTTTCCTTCTTCGACAGCTTGTACCAAACGCACATTTGTGGCTGCCACAACACGAACATCCGTTTTTTGAGGTTTCGAAGAACCTACTTTTATAAACTCTCCATTTTCCAACACTCTCAACAGCATTGCTTGTGTATCTAAAGGCATTTCTCCAATTTCATCTAAAAAAATTGTTCCTCCGTCGGCTTCTTCAAAGTATCCTTTTCGTGTTCCTGCTGCTCCTGTAAAAGAGCCTTTTTCGTGTCCGAAAAGCTCTGAATTGATTGTTCCTTCAGGGATTGCGCCACAGTTGATGGCGATAAAAGTAGAATGTTTTCGTGTGCTAAGCTGATGAATAATTTTTGAAAATGACTCTTTTCCTGTTCCACTTTCGCCTGTAATCAAAACGCTCATATCTGTACCAGCTACTTGTGCAGCTACTTTTATGGCGTGATTGAGCAAAGGAGAATGTCCGATAATTCCGAAACGTAATTTTATAGGTTGAACGTCTATCATAGTCAAGTTTTACGTGTTTTTGGCAGGAGAAGCACTACAAATTTCTTTCAAAGATAAGCAAAGAAATGATTTGTTGTTTAAAAAACGTGTCAAAAAGTCAGCGTTTTAATAAATTGATAAGGTAGATTTCAGAATTTAGAAGTAAAAACAACACAATTTAATTTAATTTGCAGTATTGGTTTTCAATTCTAATTTCTAAAATCTAATTTTTTACTTTATCTCGGTGTTGCAATTTTGATTTTTTGCGTTTCCATTTTTATGTCTAATTGTTGCACTTCTCCACAAAATTCGCCATCTATTTGAAAGCTAATCGGAATATCAGTTTGAATACTTGCTTTTTTGGTTTTGATAATTTTGATAGTATTGTCTTCTAAAGGCAAATATCCAAACAAAATTTTGAGAATAAGCAATACATCTAAATTTCTAAAAATGACAATCTCAAAAATATCATCATCTACTTTTCCTACTGGATTTACAATTACACCCGTTCCATATTTACTAGAATTGGCAATCAAAATTACTTTTGTATAGGTATCAATCTGCGTATCTTCAGTAGAAATAAGAGCATGAAAAGGTTTTTGATTTTCTAAAAGAGTAGGAAACATTTGTAAAAAATAGCCTAATTTTCCGTGTATTTTACTTTGATGGTATTTTTTGACAAGCTCGGCATTGAGCCCTAAATCGCTCAAGTGAAAACTTTTCATTCCATTTATCAGAATACTATCTACCATTTTAAAGTTATCTTGCAATGCAATCTCCAAACAGGCTTCTAAATCATTGGGCAAATCCAAATCTTTGGCTAACCCATTGGCAGAACCCATAGGCAAAATACCAAAAATAATATCTTCATCAAAAAGTGTTTCGATGACAAACTTAACTGTTCCGTCGCCTCCTGCAATGATTATTTTTTGAGGTTTGTATTTTTGATAATATTCAATAATTTGTGTTTTATCATATTCTTGTTTTCCTGTTCCTTGATAAAAAGCAAAATTATAGTTTTTATTTTCTATATAATTTTTGATGATTTGTAGTTCGGTGTCTTTTTCTGTTCCTCCAGCCAAAGGATTTATGATTAATAAAATTGTGTTGTTCGGTATGTTTTCCATAAATTCGTAGTGCTTATTTTTTATATATACAAACTACATTCTGATTTACTTGTTATAAAGGAAAGAAATTAAATTCAAAAAAATCAAGAAAAAAACATGAACTCTGACTTACATTCCAAAACAAAAACCAAATTAAAAGCTGATTTGAAAGTATATAGAGGATACGCAAGTGATAAATTATTGGTTATTTTTGGACACGTATTTAAGAAATCGCCTGTGCCTTTAAGCGAAAAAACAAAATTCAAACATGCTTATTCTGTCTTGAGAACGTTCAGAAGAAAGACCATTTCGAATGCTGATGTGTATCTTCATTACAATAACAAAAAAATACATACCAAAACGCTCAAAGACGGCTATTTTCGTTTTTCTATTCCTCTACAAACTACATTTCAAGACAATGCTGAAAGTGGATGGAAAAAAATGGAAGTAGAACTAAATCATGAAGGAAAATCTGTCAAACGAACAACTGAAATTTTGCGTCCTTACGATGGAAAGTTAGCTTTTATTTCTGATATTGATGATACTTTTTTGATTTCTCATACCAATAATTTATTCAAAAAACTCTATGTTTTGTTGTGGAGAAATGTAAATGATAGAAAAATATTTGAAGATGTAACAGTTCATTATCAACAGCTTAGCAAAGCAGGGCAAGAAAATGGAGAAACTAATGCGTTTTTTTATGTTTCTAGTAGTGAATGGAATTTGTATAATTTTATCGAACATTTTACCAAAATTCATCGCCTTCCCAAAGCCGTCATCAAACTCAAAACTATCAAAACAAGTCTTTCTGATTTTCTTTTTACAGGACGTGGTAGCCACAATCATAAATTCCAAAAAATAAAAGAAATTATAGAATTTTATCCTCATTTAAAGTTTGTACTTTTAGGCGACGACTCTCAAGCTGACCCTACTATTTACGAACAAATTTGTAAGACTTTTCCTCAAAATATAAAAGCGATTTATATTCGTCAGACTCAAAAAAAACAAAAAAATAGTACACAAAAAATTCTTCAAAACCTTGAAAGTCTGAACGTAAAGACCTGTTATTTCTTGAAAAGTGAACAAGCCATGTTGCATTCTAGGGAGATTGGAATTGTTTAGATTTTTCGTTTTTGAAATGTATTCTGTATTTCACTTCTTACTTTTGAAATCTAACTTCTAAATTTATTTACATCAAAGTAATCACCGTAAAATAAGCAATCATACTCAATGAAGACAAAACATTCAGAAGCATGGTTCTTTGAAAATTAGCCTGTGAAGCATCTTTCCACGAAATAAATGTCCAATAAACAAAATAAAGCAAAACAGGAGAAAGAAAAGCCTGAAAAAGCCAAAAGTAAAATTCGTATTGATAAATAGAAAAATAAAAATAAAATCCTACTGTTGCCATTCCAAAAAATAGAATGGTAAAAATAAATGTTCCACGAATACCTAAAAGCAAACTGATGGTTTTGTCGCCTCGTTTTGAATCTTCTTCGTGCTGATAAATCTGTGTCATGGGATACGAACCCAAAAGTAAAACGGAAATCAAACCAGCAGCAAAAAGATGTCTTTGTTGATAAAATACCTCAAAACCATTGAAGTTAGTCAAAAAATCCTTTTCAAAAGCAAGAACACACATCAAATAGGTAAAAGCTCCTTGAAAAATTCCAACAGTCAGCCAACCTCCAATCGCATATTTTTTTAGCCGAATACTTGGGTGGCTATATGCCTTTGACATCAATCCATAAATAAAAACGAGTAAAGTAAATTGCCAATTCACAAAAACGAAGCTAAAAAAAAGTCCAATTATATCAAAAATAAGTGAAGTTGTGAGCAAGTCTTGATTTACTTTCGGTGGATGTTGAAGCCCTCCAATGCTGCCCTCGTCCTTATCGTAAAAACTATTAAACCCATTACTGGCAGGATAAACGAAAATATGCAAAATTACAAATACAATAAGATACATGTGCCACGTCAGATGAACAGCTTGACTTGCTGCAAAACAAAAAACAGGCATCAAAAAAATTGAGAAAGGAATGCGAAGATGCAGAAGGGTAGAGCGAGTAATCATAGTGTAATTATAAATATTAAATTTCTATCAACGAATTACGTACATTTTTCTTTAAAATCTATCAAACGTGAGTGGTTTTCTGTTTTAGTTACGCCTTTTACCATTTGAATAGCTTAATTTTGTGAATAATTACTAAAAAATAATTCTATTTGATAAGGAATATCAAATAAACTCGTTTTTATAATAAAAATACTTTCGTTCAAGTCAAGCCCCTAAGGGGCTTAAAAAATTTCTCTATGAAGCAACTACTTGTACTTTGCCTTTTTGTTTTTACTTCTTTTTCTGTTTTTGCACAATCTGCCAGTCTTGTTATGGGAAAAGCAGAAACAAGAGAAACACGAGATTATGACCCAGCAACTGCCGTAGAAGGTACTTTTTTATTTCCAACAGCTTTTGGAAAGATAGCCGTTACGAATACTTCACATTCAAAATTACTTGATAAGGTGGAAATTTACCGTGTCGAACTTGTCTATTCAAAATACCCAAAAACAAATAATTTTCAAGAAATTCAGCAGCGAAAACTGAATATGGCTCGTTTGGAAGAACTGGAAAAAACTGCTCCTCAATTATTTAAAGCTAACGTTGAATGGGAATTTGTAGCACATGTTGTTAATACAGCTTCACAGGCAAGAGAATTATATCATGGTTTTGTGGTGTATTATAAAATGAAAGAAGAGAAAAAAGTAGAAAAAACTGAAAATAATGAAACACCAGAAAAGCCAGAAGTACCACAAAAGCCAGAAATTCCAGTTCCTACTTTTGCTTATAATGATGAATCAGAAGAAGCGACTTTTATAAAAGAAGGCAAACCAAAACCTAACTCTACTTATCAAGTTTTTGACCGTCAAGATTGGAAAGATGTCGTCGTGGTTTGTGATTGGACGGCAAGTATGTATCATTTTGCAACGCCCGTTTTGTTATGGCACAATCAGAAAAATTCACAAAGTGATACTTCTTCAATTCAGAATTTTGTCTTTTTTAATGATGGAGATGACACGCCCAACAAAGAAAAAAAAATTGGAAGTACAGGAGGAATTTATGCCACCAAAACAGGAAATACAGATGAAGCCTTACAAATGATGGAAGAATCAAAAGCAGCAGGAACAGGAGGAGATTTTCCAGAAAACGATATTGAAGCCTTGATTTATGCACAAAAAAACTATCCAGAAGCAAAAGCATTAGTTTTGATTGCTGACAATATGGCAGCCGTTAGAGATATAAAATTGTTAGAGCAGCTTACAGAATCTGAAACCCCTGTTCATATTTTGATTGCAAGAACAGAAGAAATTGACCTTATCCGTCCAGAATATTGGGATATTGCCATACAAACAAAAGGCACAATTCATACTTTAGAAAAAGATATTTCACTAGAAGAAGCCATCGAACACAAAAAGCGTTTAGATCAATTAGCAGCCATGAGCAAACGAGAACTCAAAAAATTAGAACGCAAAGAAAGACGTAAAATGAGAAGGAGAAAAGGTGAATTCTGATAAAATTTTTTGATAAAATTTTAATCTTGATTTCTCAAATCCACAAATTCATTTTGTCCAGCATTCCAAAGTAATTCTGCTTTTGCTTTTGCATATTTCATTTCTAATTGAATGAGTTTTTGTTTGGCATCAAGATAATAACGTTCTCTATAATTTATCATAAAAACATTACTACTACCGAGTTCGAAAAGTGTCTGTTCGCCATCACGCAAAACAAGGGCATTTGTTGCATTTTTTCTTTGTAACTCTACCATTTGTGCCAAACGATTGACTTGAATATATGCCTGCTCAACTCCAATCTGAATATCTCGCTGCGTAAAATTCAAATCTAATTCTTGCTGACGAATTTTGATTTTTGCCATAGCAAAACTAGCTCGTTCTTTCCTCAAAAATAGAGGTGCATAAAGCCTCAACCCAAATTTGTAATCTTCTTGTAATGCCAAATTATCGGCTGTCCGTGGATAAAGAATGGGTTTGTAAGACAAATCTAATTGAGGTATCAATGAATATTGATATAATTTTCTGTCTATTTTGAGTGTATTGAGTTTGAAATTTTGTTTTACTAATTCTGGATGAAATTCGGCAGCCGTTGCAAGCATACTTTGAAGGTCAAATTTTTCTATCTGACTTCCCATACTTGAGGGCGCAATAGTCGGTTTTATAAATAGAGCTTCTCCATCTTCTGACCAAACGTGACCCGAAAGAGCAAGACGAGTTTTTTCAAAATCTACAAGAGCTTGAAGGCGTTCTACTTTTCGTTTTTGCAGTTCCATGAGTGCCTCTGTGGTGTCAATAGCACGGTATTTTCCATATTGATACGCACCTTTTACACTTTTAAATCTAAATTCGGCTACTTCAATGCCTTCTTCGGCTACCTTCAAACTCTCATAAGAGGCATTCCATTCCCAATACGCTTTTGCAACTGCAAAAAATAGCTTATTGATTTCTTTTTGCTGTTCGGCTTGTGCCATTTCTGCAAAAACTTGTGCTTTTCGAAGTGTTGCTCTTCGTTCATCAAAAATCAAATTTCGCAGCAAAGGAAGTTCAATTCCTGCATAAAAAAGACCTTCTGAGGGTACAGTTGCTTCATTATTCAAGTAAACACCCGAATTATTTTCATATCCAGCCTTCAAATCAAAACCCAAAATAGTAGGCACTTTTAATTCTACGAGTTGTTTTTGGTAATAATCCGTTTCTTTGTATTGTTTTTCTGTCCATTCGCCCATCACAGTTGGGTCAAACATGCCTCTTGCTTTTCTGATGTCTTGAATGGCAAGGGCAGGAATTAATTTTGCCTTCTGAATAAGTGGGTGGTATTGATAAATCACTTCATACACTTCAGCCAAAGAAAGTGTATCTTCAACATCTAGCGAAGAAATACTAGGCACAGTTTCAATTTCAAGTAAAGGGTCTTGAATGATAGGTGTGTCATCGGTTTGTGCCTTCAAAACTGAAAAAGGAAATAGGCTGAAAGCTAAAAAACAAGCTATAAAAAGTAACTTTATAAAAAAGTAGTTGGAGTGGTTCATTTTAAGAAAATGAGGTAAAGTGTTTTTGTTAGGACTTTCGTAAATTGTTTATGGAACGAAATTTTATTCTGTTATTTTCATTCTAGTAGGGACAATGCATGCATTGTCCCTACATAAATACCGTTTTTGAAAAATAAAATTCCGTTATTTTTTTAAAATTGCGAAAGTCCTATTTGTAAATAATTGATAGAATTATAGCAAAAAGTAAAAATGAAAACACAAATTTACAAAGATAGTTTTACTATTAGCTTTTTTTGTGAGGAAATTCTTACAACAATCCTTCAATAATTTTTACCAACTCTTCCAAGTATTTTTTATCTGTTTCATCAAAATTATTTACTTTGTCGCTATCTACATCCAGAATCAAAGCTACATTTCCGTTTTTATCAGAAACAGGAACTACAATTTCAGATTTTGAATCAGTGCTACACGCAATATGACCTTCAAAAAGCTCTACATCTTCTACTAAAATTGTCGCTTTATCTTGCCAAGATTTTCCACAAACGCCTTTTCCGTATTTTATACGTGTACACGCTAAAGGTCCTTGAAAGGGTGCAAGAACCAGAACTTGATTCTCAAAATCAGTAGCATTATTTGTTTCTACACGATAAAAACCTACCCAAAAAAATCCCATTCCATATTTTAGAGCTGCTGCTATATTGGCAAGATTTGCCGTAAGGTCGCTTTCAACAGAAGTAAGCGCTTTTATTTGAGGAATAAGTTCTTGGTATTTTTCAGCTTTGGTAGCCGATGCTGATATAGTTAATGTTTCTGCCATAATATAATAAAGTATGAAGTTAGATTTTAGATTTGTTTTGGTAGGGAAAACGGCTTGCCTTTTCCTGAATATATTTTTGAACCACAGAGTTCACAGAGAATAAGAATACGGTTTTTTATCTACTTTTTACAAACTTACGGATAATTTGAATGTTTCGTTTGGTGTTACTAACAAACGATAATTTAATTTTTCATAACTTAGTACCCAAACCGACACAAACAAAAATTAAAACACAAGAAATAAAATTATCTTCACTTATATTAAGCCGAATTAGAGTTTATGAATCCGACATCAAGCAAAACCGAAAAACGCAATTATTTCATTATAGATTTTGATAGTACTTTTACGAAAGTAGAAGCAATGGACGAACTCTGTCAGATTGCACTACAAAATCACCCAGAGAAAAATCAACGTCTTTCTCAAATCCAATCTTTGACCGAACAAGCCATGGACGGAACACTTTCTTTTAGAGAGTCTCTTTATCAAAGAATTGCAATTTTGGAAGCAAATAAAAGTCATTTGCCCAAGCTTATCGAAAAACTAAGCGAAAAAGTATCTGAATCTTTTAAAAGAAATCAAACTTTTTTTGATACCTATAAAGATACTATTTTGATTGTTTCTAGTGGTTTTAAAGATTTTATTGTTCCGATTGTTACCAAATTTGGTATAAAACCAGAAAATATTTATGCTAATCAATTTGAATTTGATGAAAATGGAAAAATAATAGGTTTTGATGTAAGTAATTTTTTGTCGGAAGATAATGGAAAGGTAAAACTGCTTAGAAAACTAGATTTGCAAGGCGATATTTATGTAATTGGTGATGGGTATACCGATTATGAAATCAAAGAAGCTGGACTGGCAAACGAATTTTATGCCTTTACAGAGAATATAAAACGTGATAAAGTAGTCGATAAAGCCGACCGAGAAGCCCAAAATCTTGATGAGTTTTTGTATGTAAACAAACTGGCTCGTAATATTTCGTATCCAAAAAGTAGAATTAAAGTCCTTTTACTTGAAAATATTCATCCTTCGGCAATGCAAATGATGCAAAAAGAAGGTTATCAAGTAGAATTACTCACTAGCGCACTCAGCGAAGACGAATTAATTGAAAAAATAAAAGACGTTTCTATTATAGGCATTCGTTCTAAAACTAATCTGACTTCCAAAGTTATAAGACACGCTGATAGACTTTTGGCAGTTGGGGCGTTTTGTATTGGAACAAATCAAATTGACTTAGAAGCCTGTCAAGATAGAGGAATTGTGGTTTTTAATGCACCATATAGCAATACGAGAAGCGTTGTCGAACTTGCCATTGGAGAAATGATTATGCTCATGCGTGGTGTTCCCAAAAGTGTCATGGAAATGCACACAGGAAAATGGAATAAATCGGCTACAAATAGTTTCGAGGTGCGTGGCAAAAAACTAGGAATTATTGGTTATGGAAATATTGGAGCGCAGCTTTCCGTTGTGGCTGAAGCCTTGGGAATGAAAGTTTATTTTTATGATATTGTGGATAAATTGGCGTTGGGAAATGCTACTATGTGTACTTCTTTGGAGGAGCTTTTGAGTATTTCTGATGTTATTTCTTTGCACGTAGATGGAAGAAAAGAAAATACAAATATCATAAGAAAAGAACATTTTGATTTAATGAAAAACGGAGTTGTGTTTCTTAATTTGGCTCGTGGACAGGTGGTCGATATTGCTGCGTTGGTAGAAAATCTCAAAAGTGGAAAAATCTTAGGTGCAGGTGTTGATGTTTATCCAGAAGAACCAAAAAACAATCAAGAAGAGTTTGTTTCGGAGCTGCGTCAGATTCCAAATGTCATTCTTACCCCACATGTAGGAGGAAGTACGGTTGAGGCACAAGAAAATATTGCACAATTTGTTCCTACTAAAATGATAGATTATATCAATGCAGGAAATACTTTTTCTAGTGTTAATTTTCCAGAGTTGCAGCTTCCAAAACTTCAAAATGCTCATCGTTTGATGCACATTCATAAAAACGTACCAGGGATTTTGGCTAAAATAAATCAAATTTTTGCCAAAAATGAAGTAAATATCGTAGGTCAATATCTCAAAACTAACGAGAAAATTGGTTATGTAATTACAGATGTAAATCAAAAATACAACGAAAAAGTCATCGAAGAACTCAAAAATATTGAAGATACTATTCGTTTTCGTATTTTGTATTGATTTTTTTAGGGCAATGCGTGCATTGTCCCTACAAAATGACTATTTTTCTTGTAGGGATAAAGTACGCTTTATGCTGTATTTTATTCCCATATTTTTTAATATACTATGGACAATGCGTGCATTGTCCCTACAAAATGACTATTTTTCTTGTAGGGATAAAGCACGCTTTATGCTGTATTTCAACGTACAACAACGATTAACAAATGAATAGTCCAAATAGAAAAAATCGCAAATCTATGTGAGCAGAATGGTGGGATTATGGTTGGAATGGTGCATATTTTGTTACTATTTGTACAAAAGAAATGCAACATTTTTTTGGAGAGATAAAAAATGGAAAAATGATTTTGTCAAATGTGGGTGTGATTGTAGATGTACTATGGCATCAAATTCCTAATCATCAGCCTTATGTAGAATTACCTGAATTTGTAGTTATGCCTAATCATATACACGGAATAGTTATTTTGGACAAGCCAATAGAAATAATTGATGAGCTAGAAAATGATGATAGAATGCCTTTTGAAAAACGTCGTGAAGGGCAAGGAAAAAATACATTATCATCTATTTTGGGAGGTTATAAATCTGCTGTATCAAAACACGTTAATAGATTGGGGTTAGAGTCTGAATGGCAATATCGTTTTCATGACCATATTATTCAGAATGAAAAATCGTATGAACGAATTGAAAAGTATATTAGAAATAATGCAGAAAATTGGAAAGACGACAAGTTTTTTAGCTAATCTTAAAACTGTTTTAATTTTGTAGGGATAATACATGCATTATCCTAAATGTATTGCGTATTTATGTACAATATCAAATACAAATATAGGAAAAGACGTGTCTTTTCCCTACTAATACGATAGCACGTATTTGTTTTAAAAATAATGTGTGCATTCTCCCTCTCAATATACGAAAACAGCAAAATATCATTTCCATTCAAAACAAAACCAATCAAAAAACAGTAATCTTTCCAAAGAATTAAAGCAATAAAAACTTTCAATTATGCAAACCACAGAAACACTAGAAAAAAATATAAATAAAGACTTCTATAAAAACCTACATTCAAAATTCAATCAAACTCGTCAAAGAACGCTTTCGTTGTGTCAAGATTTGCAACCCGAAGATTTTGTCGTTCAGCCGATGGCAGATGTTAGTCCTACAAAATGGCATTTGGCACATACAACGTGGTTTTTCGAAACATTTTTACTTGTTCCTTATCTCAAAAATTATAAAGTTTTTCATGAGGATTATAATTATTTATTCAATAGTTATTATGAAACGGTGGGAAAACGAGTATTGAGAACAGATAGAGGAAACCTCACTCGTCCGACGACAAAGGAAATTTATGAATATAGAAAATATGTAGATAATTCGCTTTCTCTGTTTTTTGAAGAATTACAGGAAAATAGTAATGAGAATGTTTTTGATAATAAAACAGAAGTAGAAATAAAAAAACGTCTTTTTATTGGACTCAATCACGAAGAGCAGCATCAAGAATTATTAGTTACAGATATAAAATATGTTTTGGGAAATAATCCACTTTTTCCTGCTGTCAAGATGCCGATTAATGATTTTACTGTATTTGTAGGGAAAAGGCATGCCTTGTCCTCAAAAGAAGAAAGTTTTATAAGAATAAAAGAAGGAATTTATCAAATTGGTTTTCAATCAGATGATACAAATGATTTTTATTTTGATAATGAAAAAGGCGTTCATCGTGTCTTTGTAGAGCAGTTTGAAATTTCTAAGAATCTTGTAACCAATAGAGAATATTTAGAATTTATTGAAGCAGGAGGTTATCAAAACTTCAATTTTTGGCTTGCCGAAGGTTGGGATTTTGTGAAGCAAAACAACTTAAATGCGCCTTTGTATTGGTTCAAACAAGATAATGACTGGTTTACATATAATTTTAATCAGTCAGAAAATGGTTTACAAAAACTAGATTTAGATGCGCCCTTGTGTCATATCAGTTTTTACGAAGCTGAAGCCTACGCACAGTTTCGAAATATGCGACTTCCAACCGAACACGAATGGGAAATTGCAAACGAATTTTTTGAATGGGGAAAGCGTTGGGAATGGACACGCTCTGCCTACCAGCCTTATCCAAATTTTCAGAAAGATGAAGGAGCTTTAGGAGAATACAATGGAAAGTTTATGATAAATCAACTTGTTTTGCGTGGAAGTTCAGAAGCAACTGCACCGAATCATTCAAGGTATTCGTATCGCAATTTTTTCCATGCCGATAAGCGTTGGCAATATACAGGAATACGTCTTGCAAAGTAAAACAGACTTCCTAGTCTGTTGAATAGTAAGTATAAACAGTTTTTTGTTCAGACTAGGAAGTCTGAACTACTTTAATTTCAAAAAAATATCAAAAAACTAAAAAACTACTTTCATAATCGTTTTATCTAAGCTAAATTTGTAGATTGTATAATCGACTTGTTTATTCATTTCTAATGAAAATTTAGAGGGTATTCAATTTGCATTTACTTTTCTCTAACAAAAGAGAAATAATCTTGACAATTACAACTAAAAGAAATCATTTTTTACGATTAATTTTTAATAAATTATATCAAAAAAATAAAATGATTTTCCATATATAGCAAACTAAAATAATTCTGAATTTTAATCTAACTAATTGATTTTTAGAGATTTGTACATAAAATTAATTTAAAGTTTTTACTATACATAAAAATAAAAACTAATTTTGAGCATTTTAGCCCTCAAAATCCTTAGGGTTTTGAACCTTTTTGTGTATGTAAATGTATCTATAAGCTCTTTATAGACTTTTGCTTTTGTATTAGTAAGATTGATTATTTATTCTTTTTTAGAGAAAAATGAACCTCTTTTTTTATTTAATAGAATTAAATAAAAAAACATTTTAATCATTCATTCAATCTAAAGAAAAAATATATAATGTATCTTCAAATCGCAATTACGGCTATCGTGGCTTTGATTGTCGGAATTTTAATAGGGCGTTTTTTGCTCATTAAAGTTCTGACAAGCCTAAAAGAAAAAGCTGAAAACGAAGCCAAATCTATCTTGCAAACGGCAAAAGCAGACGCTGCAAATCTTTTAAAAGAAAAAGAATTAGCTGCAAAAGATCACTTTTTGAAACTCCAAGCCGAACACCAAAGAGAATCTAATAAACGACAAAAAAATATTTCTTCACAAGAAGCAAAACTCAAAAAACAAGAGCAGCGTTTCCAACAAATCGAACTCAAACTTAAAGAAAAAGAGGTTTCTCTAAACAAAGAACAAGAACTTTTAAATAAAGAAACCAACAAACACCAACAGCGAAAAGATGATTTGTATAAAAAAATGGAAGCTGTTGAGGTGAAGTTTGAAGAAGCAAATCGCTTAGAAAAAGAACAAATCGTTTTATTGGAAAAAGTATCAGGGCTTTCTGCCGAAGAAGCCAAAAATCAACTCATTGAGTCTTTAGAAAAAGAAGCACATACTTTAGCAACTGCCAAAATTCGCCAAATAATGAGCGATGCCGAACTGACAGCCACCAAAGATGCCAAAAGAATTGTACTTTCTACTATCCAAAGAACAGCCACCGAACATGCTATTGAAAATTGTGTGTCTGTTTTTCATTTAGAAAGCGACGACATCAAAGGAAAAATTATTGGTAGAGAAGGACGAAATATTAGAGCCTTAGAAGCTGCAACAGGCGTAGAAATCATCGTCGACGATACACCAGAGGCGATTACTATTTCGGGTTTTGACCCAGTTCGTAGAGAAATTGCTCGTCTTTCTTTGCACCGTTTGGTAGCCGATGGAAGAGTTCACCCAGCAAGAATTGAGGAAGTTGTCGCCAAAACAACCGAACAGTTAGAAGAACAAATTATAGAATTGGGAGAAAGAGCAGTTATCGAATTAGGTATTCATGGACTTCATTTAGAACTAATAAAACTCGTCGGAAAGATGCGTTTTCGTTCTTCGTATGGTCAAAATTTATTACAACATTCCAAAGAAGTTACTCGCCTTTGTGCCACTATGGCGACCGAAATGGGTTTAAATGTAAAACTTGCCAAACGTGCAGGGCTTTTACACGATATAGGAAAAGTCTGTACCGAAGACCCAGACAAACCACACGCTATTTTGGGAATGGAACTCGCCAAACGCTATGGCGAACATCCAGAGGTCTGTAATGCAATCGGAGCACACCACGACGAAATCGAAATGACTTCGATGCTTTCGCCTGTCATTCAAGCCTGTGATGCTATTTCGGGTTCAAGACCGGGGGCAAGACGTGAAACAATGGAATCGTATATCAAGCGTTTGCAAGATTTGGAAAGTCTAGCGACTTCTTATACTGGCGTAAATAAATGTTATGCTATTCAAGCTGGGCGAGAGCTGCGTGTCATTGTAGATGCCGAAAATGTCATGGATGAAAAAGCTGAAGAAATTGCTTTCAAAATCTCACAGCAAATTCAAACAGAAATGCAATATCCCGGACAGGTAAAAGTTACGGTTATTCGTGAAAAAAGAGCAGTTCATTACGCCAAATAAATATCATTGTAGGTCAAAGGCTTGCCTTTGACTTTTCAGAAAACAAAATGAATTTTAAATTTATAGATTTATTTGCTGGAATTGGTGGTTTACTTGGCATACAAAGACACCGTTTTGGACAACTTTATTCTGAAAAAAATGGAGAGTTATTTTTCAAATTAAATTTACAGTTGCGTTTTAATTAGAAAATAAAAAAATACAGTTATTTTTTCTTCTTGGATTCAACTCATAAATGAACTTGTTTTGAAAAAATGTAGTTGAATGAGTTATACTAACTTTTACTTCTTTTTTTGAATGATAAAGTACGAACATATTTTACCTTAAAAAAAAGAGTATTACATAAAAACAAGAAAAAAATATGGAATTTGAACCACAATCATATACTGTGAAAGAAATTACTGATATTTCCAAAACACTAAAAAAAGAAGATGAGGTTGTTTCTATTTCGGTAGATGTAAATGGCGTTAATATATTACTAGCTCACTCTCCAATTCAATACCGAACAAAAGATGGAATGTCTTTATTAATAAGGTCTAAAAAACCAAAAGACTATACATTCCTTCGTTATGACTTAGAAGGCAATCAAACAGTAAAAGCAGTTATTAAAGACGAATATTTTAATTTTAGGTGGGCAAAATTTTTACCTACGAACGAAATTATACTCATTACTAGCCGATGCGAATATAGAGATAAAAACGATTTTGATAAAAATGCAAAAGTATATAATTTGAAGGGAGAACTGGAACGAGATTTTACTGTTGGAGATGGACTCAATGATGTCAGAATTGATAAAAAAGGAAATGTTTGGACTTCTTATTTTGAGGAAGGAATATATGGAAATTACGGCTGGGGTGTGCAAGAACTGGGGGTTTGGACTTCTTATACTGATGAAGATACAGATAAAAATGACATTGATGGCACACCATTAGGAGCTTCTGGGTTAGTTTGTTGGAGCAACAAAGGAGAAAAAATTTGGAGTTTTAAACCTGTTGAAGAGCTTGATTATATTTCAGACTCTCCTTCAATAAATATAGATGATGAGGATAATACATGGTTAAACTATTACATATATTTTCCTCACGATCACTTGGAATATCCTCTTGTCAAACTGAATAGTGAAAAGCAAATGGAGTTTTTGAAAAATGGTCCTATACGTTCAAGTTCATATAATATTCTAGGAAACAAAATTGTAGCTGCTGGTTATTATTTTGAACTCTTCGAAATCAATGGACAAAATGCAACTAAATTGAAAGATATTATCTTTAAAAGTAAGGAAGGGATAGAATTAAATAAAAGCTACATTAAAAGTTTTGGCTCACATATTGGCTTTTTTAAAGACCAAAAAATCTATTTAACAAATGTAAGTGAGGTTGTATAGATGTAGTCGTTTCTTTCTTTAACAGAATTGTCTTTTTTGCTGTATCGCAGAGAAGACAATTTTTTTATAAAAAATATCTTTTCATTTGGTACAAAAAGCACAATTTTAGATTTTAGAAGTTTAATTTTTAACTTTGTATTATAATTAAATTAGCTATGCTGACTTTCAGTTCAGACTTCTAAAATCTAAACTCTAAATTTGTTTATTTATGCTTCTCGCTCCTTCTATTCTCGCTGCTGATTTTGCCAACCTCCAAAATGAGGTCGAAATGCTCAATAAAAGTCAAGCTGACTGGATTCATATTGACATTATGGACGGTGTTTTTGTTCCTAATATTTCCTTTGGAATTCCTGTTTGTGAAGCCATTGCAAAATACGCCAAAAAACATTTGGACGTTCATTTGATGATTATAAATCCTGAAAAATACGTTGATAATTTTGCTCGTGCAGGTGCAAACACCATTTCTGTTCATATCGAAGCGTGTCAGCATTTACACAGAAACCTTCAACAAATTCGTAATTTGGGCTGTCAAGCAGGAATTGCAGTCAATCCTCATACTTCTATTTCTCAATTAGAAAATGTAATTGAAGAAACCGATTTAGTGTGTTTGATGTCCGTAAATCCGGGTTTTGGTGGACAAAAATTTATCGAAAAAACCTATAAAAAAGTAAGCCAATTAAAAGAATTAATACTCAAAACAGGCTCAAAAGCTCTTATCGAAATTGATGGAGGCGTAAATGCTCAAAATGCTAAAAAATTGGTTGATGCAGGAGCTGATGTTTTGGTGGCAGGTAACTTTGTGTTTTCTTCGCCTGACCCAATGGAAACAATCAGTAGAATAAAATCATTAGTTTAGAATAATATATTTGTAGGGAAAATGGCTTGCCTTTTCCTAGTAAGTAGTTTTATTTCAAAAAAATCTAAAAAATACAATAATTTTGATTATTTTTAATCGAAAGTGAAAATTCTATGCAATTTTCTTAACTAACCTTCAAATAAGGTTCTGATAAGGTTCTGAAAACGTTTGTAGCATTTCTTTCGTTATAAATGAGTATTAAATTGTCCTTGTCTTACGATACCTTGGAAGGTGTCGGCTACATTTGCCGTTGTTGGTGTCCCCACCAACGACATTATTTTAAAATAAAAAACTATGCTCTTCGACAGATTAAAAAATATTATTCGCTCTACAACCAATGATTTCTTAGAGAAAAATGGACTTTCAGATGATGAATACATGAAAGCTATTGAAGACGAATACGAAAAAGAATTTGGCTCTTTAGGAAATAATGACTCGACTTATTCTAGTAATTTTGATACAGAGTATGAGTTTTCTGCGCCTAAAGCAAATCCAAAAGAAAGAATTTATTATCATACTTTAGGTCTTGAACAGGGTGCTTCTTTTGAACAAGTCAAGACAGCTTATAAAAAATTGATGAAAGCGTATCACCCAGATCGTCATCAAGCAGACCCAAAAAAGCAGAAATGGGCAGTAGAGCAATCTCAAAAAGTAAATGAAGCGTATGCTTTTTTAGAAAAGAAGTTTGGAAAATAGAATCATTATTAAGACTAGAAAGTAAGTTGATAAATTAAATCACTTCAATAATTTATTTTGTAAAGATTGGATAGATTAAAAATTAATCAAAAACTATTGCTACTTTTATAACGTTTGCAAAAGGAGAAGACCTTTTTTTATGGATTTAATAGAATTAAGTAAAATCAAAGTAGGTCTATTTCCTTATTCTAAATTATTATTATTTGTTATTTTATATGTGGATATTTTTTAAACGTCTTTTTAATGTTGGAAAAGCTAAAGCACACGCCAAACTTGATAAAGTAGAAGACCCTGTTGCGCTTACAGAACAATCAATTAAGGATTTGAAGCAAGACCTTGCCGAGAGCATGAAAAGTCTTGCCGAAATGAAAGCACTAGCAATTCGTACAAAAAGAGACGTTCAACAAGCACACCGAGCAGCAGACCAGTACGAACAGAGAGCCATGCAGTTTATAGGCAAAGCAGAACAAGGTGATATTACTATGGACGAGGCAGATCGTTATGCCCTGAAAGCTCTTGGTCAAAAAGATCAAATTTTGAGAGTTTCTTCTGCAAATGAGCAAAATTTACGTGCTTATGAAAACATGATTCGTAAGTTAGAAATTGATATTCAAAAAATTCGTACACAAATAAACACTTGGGAAGGCGAACTCAAAACGCTCAAAGTACGCTCACGCCTTTCTGAAACGAGCCGTCGTTTGAACGAGCGCATGTCTTCACTTAGCAAAAATAGCATGAGTGATATGTTAGACGACATGAAAATGAAAGTGGAAGAACAAGAAGCATTGGCGCAATCTTATGAAGATATTGCTATCAATGATAGCGATATAGATAAAGAAGTAGATAAAGTTTTGGGTAAAAATGCAGCAGCATTGCCAGAATTACCTACTCCACAAGATGCACTGGCACAATTAAAAGCCAAAATGAAAGCCTCACCAAAAACAACAGAGGAGTTGATAGAAGAGGCCAACGCCAATACTACAACAAGAAAAATAGGCTCTTACTCGGAAAGTAAAGAGGAAAGTAAAGAAGATAATCAAGAAAAAACACAACAAAAGAAAAATATTACTTTCAAAAAAGTAGAGAAAAGTGTTCCTCCAAAGCGTCCACGTTTGCGTATCAGAAAAGAAGGATTTGATGATTAAAATAGAATACAATAAGAAAAAAATAAAATTTCGTTTCACTAATTAATTATGTTAAATTGTTTGATTAAATAGTGAATTATTCGTATCTTGAATTTTTACAATATTATTTTTTTATTATGAAATTATTGTAGTTAAAAATTCTTATCAAAAAAACTATCCTAGTACATTTTAAATTATGAAAAAACTATTTTTACTCCGTCATGCACAGACGGAAGGGTATAGTCTTTCTAATCCAGACTCAAAACGAAAACTTACCGAACATGGCATTCAAGATGCAATGCGTTTGGGGCAGCTTTTACACGAAGAAAATTTTGAAGTTGATAAAATAGTCAGTAGTGTGGCTATTAGAGCGCAAACTACGGCTCGTCTTATCGCTAACGGAATGAAATATCCACCTTCTCAAATCCAAATAGAAGAAGATTTATATCAATGTTCAGAAGTAGATTTATTGCGTTTTATCAATCAGATTGATGATAATTCTATCAATAATTTGTTTTTAGTTAATCATAATCCTGCTGTTTCTGCGCTGATTTATTTGTTGGCAGAAAAAGATTATGGTTTTCTAAGTCCTTGTAGTTTAGTTATTTTTTCTTTTGATGTAGAAAATTGGACAGAAATAACACGAGGAAGTGGAACAGTAGAAGAAATTCGTGTTCCAGAAAATGGTTTTGAAGTAGTTGCTCTCTAATTCTAATAATTAATCAAACATAATTCGTTTGGCAATACTTCTTCCTAGCGTAATTTCATCAGTATATTCAAGCTCACTTCCAATAGGAACACCACGAGCAATGCCACTCACTTTTACTCCTTGTTTTCTTAGTTTTTTTGTTAGATAAAAAGCTGTTGTATCGCCTTCCATAGTTGCATTGAGAGCCAAAATAACCTCTTTTACACCGTCTTGAGTGCGTTCTAATAAAGAATCAATATTCAAATCTGACGGACTAATTCCCTCAATAGGCGAAATAACGCCCCCTAAAACGTGGTACAATCCATTATATTGAGCTGTATTTTCGATAGCCAACAAATCAGGCACTTCTTCTATTACACAAATCAATGTTTCATCTCGCTTCGGACTTTTACAAATACTACAAATATCAGTATCCGAAATAGTATGGCATTTTTTGCAATAAACTGTCTTTTCACGAAGAGCAATCAATGATTTTGTGAGTTCTTCCACATCTTGCATTTCTTGACGCAGCAAATGCAAAGCCAAACGCAAAGCCGATTTTTTACCAATACCGGGCAAACGAGAAATTTCGTTTACGGCATCTTCTACTAATTTGGAGGGATAATTCATTGTATTCAGTTACCAGTTTTTTCAGTTACCAGTAATTTTACCAGTAATCAGTTCTTGAAGTATTATAGCTGATACTTTCAAGTGTCAGATAAATATAGTATTTCTGACAGTTGGAAACTGTCAGCTACATAACACTAAAATAGCTTACAAAAATACGTAAAATAGAGCAGCTTTGAAAGTTGTTCTAGCTTTAAGATTATACTTGAAATTACTTTATAAAAGTGTTTTGAATTGCTTTTTGTTTGAAATAATAAAATTTATCAATCAAAAAAAGAAGTTCGTCGAAAAGCCATCTAAAAATGAATTTCTAGCTTGAATATAGACAAACATTATTAAAAGAAAGCAGTTTTGAACCTAGATTTAAAATACATTTTTTCATACAAAATACTTAATGGATTACGATATAATATTTACAGGAGGAGGTGCAGCAGCATTAATGTTGCTTTATAAAATGTCAAAAGACCAAACATTATCTCAAAAAAAGATTTTGGTTATTGATAAAGAAAAGAAGGATAAAAATAACCGTTCGTGGTCGTTTTGGACAAATCAAAAGACAGATTTTGATATTTTGGTGTATAAAGAATGGAAAAAAGTGCGTTTTATTGCTCCCAAAATTGATAAAACAGACAAACTAAACTCCTTAAAATATAAAATGATTCGTGGTATTGATTTTTATAATTTTATTAATGCCAAATTATCTGAATTCGAAAATATAGAATTTTTACAAGCAGAAGTAAGTGAAGTAAAATCAATTTCTGATACAGAAGCCGAAGTAAAATTGACAGCAGAATTTGAAAATAAAACCTTTAGTTCTGAATATGTTTTTGATTCTCGTTTCCTTCAAGAAGATATTCCACCAAAAAGCAATGATTATCATTCTTTATTACAGCATTTTTTGGGTTATGTAATAGAAACTGACGAACCTGTTTTTGATAAAGATACAGCACAGCTTTTTGATATGCGTTTGCCACAGCGAAATGCCGTAGAGTTTGTTTATATTTTACCTTTTTCTCCTACCAAAGCCTTAGTCGAATATACACTTTTTTCGGGTGAACTTTTAGAAAACAAAGAATTGTATAAAGTTAGATTGGAAACTTATATTACTACAAAATTAAAGATAGAAGATTTTAGAATTAAGGAGGAAGAATACGGTGTAATTCCGATGACAGATTTTAAATTTGAGCAGCCAAAAGCAAAAAATATGATTTATTTGGGAACAAAAGCAGGAAGAGCAAAACCAAGTACAGGATATGCTTTTTTGAGAATGTATAGAGATGCTGAAAGTAGAGTAAATGCGTGGAAAAAAACAGGAAAACCACACTATGAAGAGAAATTTAATAAGCAATTTGAAACGTATGATAAAATGATTTTGAATATCATGGAGCGCAATCCGTCAGCTATTCAACGTATTTTTACGAATATGTTTCAGAATAATTCTATCGAAAGAGTTTTGCTCTTCTTAGACGAACAAACTGATTTTCTGACGGATTTGAAAATTATGGCTTCTGTTCCTCCTGTTCCTTTTTTGACTTCTATCAAAAATTTGATTACAGGAAAAAAAGGACAAAAATTGCATCAAAATTCAGTTTCGTTTGTTTCTTGAATGGATTTAAAAGAGCTTCATTAAGCTGTCTTACCACTATTTACTCTTCCTCTGTTTTTTGATTTTCTTGCTGTAATACCCTAATTCTTACTTTTTTTACTCGTTTTCTATCAGCCGATTCTATAATAAATTCAAAAGGGGGAAATTCTTTTGTTTCTCCTCGCATAGGCATTTTTGAAAAAAGTTCTAGCATAAGTCCACCAATAGATTCGCTTTCTCCTTTTACGGTATCAAAATGACTACCATGCAATTCGAATTCTTTTACAAAATCACTCAAAAGAGTTTTTCCTTCAAAAATATACTCGTCTTCTGCTGTTCGGATAAATAAACACTCTTCATCATCATCAAATTCATCATTTATTTCTCCTACAATCTCTTCGATTACATCTTCTAAAGTAACAAGTCCAGACGTTCCTCCATATTCATCAACTACGATTGCCATGTGAATGTGTTTGCTCTGAAAATCTTGAAAAAGGTCATCTATTTTTTTAGTTTCGGGAACATAAAAAACATTTTCTCTGATGAGTGCTTGCCATTCAAAATCACTTCCTTCTCTCAAATGGGCTAGTAAATCTTTTGCATAGAGCAGCCCAGTAATATCATCCATTTTTTCCTTATAAATCGGAATTCTTGAATAACCACTTTCTTTGATAGTTTCTAAAAGTGTATCATAAGAAGTAGAATATTCTACGGCTGTAATTGCTGTTCTTGAAGTCATAATTTGTTTGGCATTTATTTGACCAAAATTAATTACACCTCTCAAAATCTGTCTGGCTTCTTTTGCAGCTTCATTATTTGTGGTAAGTTCTAAGGCTTTATTGAGTTGCTCTACCGAAACTGGTTTTTGATTTTGTCCTTTTTTGACACTCTTTTCTAGTCTTTCGCCCATAAAAGCAAGTACCCAAGCAGCAGGTTGTAAGGCGACAGTTGCAAATGCCATCGGACGAGCCACATTCCTAGAAAATACAAGCGCACGCTGACGAGCAATAACTTTAGGAACTACTTCTCCAAAAAATACAATAGCTGCCGTAACGATTATGGTCAGAATAACCACTATAATACCCTCTTCTTCACGCCCAAAAATCTGCCACATCATGTAGGTAGAAGCAATTACGATAGCAATATTTATTAAATTATTCAATAATAAAATAGTTGCTAAAAGTAATTTTTGTTTGCTCAGAAGTTCTAAGAGTTTTTTATCTACGAGCTTTTTACTTTCTTTACATTCTTCTATTTGTTGTGTGGTAAGCGAAAAAAAGGCTACTTCCGAACCCGAAATCAGACCCGAAAGCAGCAATAAAATGAGTATAATAAAGAGTTCGAAGGCATAGATAGCCAAACTAGAAGCCTGTATGCTATTGATTTGCAAAAGAACATCTAAATTATAAAAGTTGTCTAAACTATTTGTGATATTCCAACTAAAACTGTCGCTCTCGTTCAATGTCGTAAAAATTAGGTTTTAGATTAGAAAGGTAGATCGTCTTCAGGGTTACCAGAACCACTCAACTCAGGAGCTGGACTTTTAGTTTGTTTAGTTTGTGTTACAGGCTCTTCTGTAATTGGAGGAACACCACCACCATTATTATTTGAATTTCTCTCTATTATTTGAGAGTAATTTACTACTATTTCTGTAACGTATCTAGTAATATTATCTTGTTCCCAAGAACGAGTGGTAAGTTCTCCTTCCACATATACTTGGTCTCCCTTTCTCAAACGTTCGGCTCTATCGGCATTATCTCTCCAAAATGTGAGACGATGCCATTCTGTTTTTTCTTGCCATTCTCCAGATTGGTCTTTATAACTTTTTCCAGTTGCTAATGAAACGGTTGCTAATTTCGAGCCACTTTCTAAGGTGCGAACATCTGGGTCTTTTCCAAGACGACCTAATAAGATTACTTTATTTACTCCTGCCATACTTTAAATTGATTTTAAAATAAACTAATAAAAAATTGATATGATTTACTTCGTCCTTAGAAACGCTGTTTGATTAGCTCAGTATAAATACTTGAGAATAGTAACGTAAAAATACAAAAAAATAATAGACTTAGAAAAGATGCGACCCTAAATAATCAAGATATTTACTAATAAGTACTGGTTTTGGAATTTTATCCAGTTTTTGCCACTTTATTTCTTCTAAATTATATTTTTTCTTTAATTTATTCCAAAATTTTTCTTGTGCTTTTTTATCTTTTATTGTATCCTTTATTGTATCCTTTATTTCGATAGTATAAAATTTTGCATAAAGTGTTCGGTGAGAAAGTTGGTGTTTGAAGATGATAGATTCGTGTGTAGATTTTAATTGCTTTTTCAAATTTGTTTTTTCGTCATTATTCATTTCAAAATTATCATTCTCTAATTGAATTTGTAATTCTTTTATTGGTTCAAAATTCTTTTTGTCTTTCTCTTGAAATTCTATTACAAAAAAATCATATAAGCCCTGCCAAATATCGCCTTCTTGTCTTTTCTTGACTAACCCCTTTTTTTCTGAATCCATTTCATTTTTCTTATTTTCATTTACAAAAACAAAATAGTGCATAAAACGGTCTTTTACAACGGTTTTCTTTCCTTTTAGAGGCAGTTTTGCTATTGTATTTTTCTCAAAAGCAGTACATTTATCTTGCAAAGGACAAACTTTACAATTCGGATTTTTAGGAACGCATTGCAGCGCACCAAATTCCATTATAGATTGGTTATAAATAGCTGGCTGTTTTTTATCAATTAATTTTTGAGCTAATTCTCTAAATTCTTTTTTGCCTTCATTCGAAGTTATATCTTTTTCTATTCCAAAAAAACGAGCCAAAACACGATATACATTTCCATCGACAACGGCTTGCACTTCATCAAAAGCAAAAGAAGAAATGGCTGCTGCTGTATAATCTCCAACTCCTTTTAGCTTTTTTATTTCTAAATAATTGGTTGGAAAAATTCCATTTAGGTCGTCTGAAATATATTTTGCAGCAGCATGTAAGTTTCTGGCTCTTGAATAATAACCTAAGCCTTGCCAAAGTCGTAAAACAGTTTCTTCATCTGCTTGTGCAAGCTCTTGAACTGTCGGAAAATTTTCAATAAATTTTTCATAATACGGCATTCCTTGTGCTACTCTTGTCTGTTGAAGAATAATTTCAGAAAGCCATATTTTATAAGGATTTTGTGTATCACGCCAAGGCAAATCTCGTTTGTTTTGATGATACCAATCAATGATTTTTTGAGCGAAAAAGGTGTTTTTTGTCATTTTATAATTACTGTTTTTAGGAAGTTGATAATCTAAACCCAAAAATGTAATTACAGTTTTGATAAAAACTAATTAGAAATCAATAAATTTGTGAATAAAACAAGAATTCGAACGTTGTTTTTGTAATTCTGTCCAATTAAAACAATAAGTAATAGTAAAATATAATGACATTAAAATTTAAAATAAATAAAGCAAAATTTATAAGTTGCGTTTTTTGTCTTGTTGCAATTTTTATTTTTTCTGCCTTTTCTAATTCTGTTTTGGCACAAGATAGCCGTTTCACGCAGTTTTGGAGTGCGCCCATGACAGTCAATCCAGCTTGGGCAGGAACGATTCCACATTGGAGAGCATCGGTTTTGTATCGCCAACAATGGTATGATGTAAATGGTGGAATTCAGTCTTTTTTTGGTGGATTTGATTACAATCTAGGAACAGGAAGAGGTGCTTTAGGAGGTTGGGTAAAGCAAGATAGAGTAGGGGCTCTGAATGCAAATAACTTAGAAGTCGCTGCGATTTATTCATATAGAGTTCAGTTTCAAAACGATTGGCAACTTTCAATGGCAGGACAGTTTAGTTATGGGCAGCGCAGTCAGGGAATGGACGGTTTGCGTTTTGAAGATGCTATGTTGAGTGGAAATGTAACGGCAGAAGAGTTTGGAAATTTTACGCTTCGTTACCCTGATTTTGGGACTGGTTTTGTCGCTTATAATCCTAAAATGTGGATTGGTGCAGGAGTTTATCATCTTTTACAGCCTGATATTTCGGTTTCGAATATTCAAGACAGAATTCCGATTCGTATTACAGGACAGGCAGGATATAGAATTGCTTTGAATGATGAACATACTTTAGTGCCATCGGCTATTTTTCAATATCAAGAGCCTTTTTTACAGCTTGATGCAGGTATCAACTGGGAGTGGGATTTTTTGTATGCAGGAGTTTGGTATCGTGGTTTGCCTTCTCGTAGTGGAACACAGCTTTTGCCTTCTTCTGCGCTTGCTTTAGTGAGTGGTGTAAAGGTTGAAAACTGGCAATTTGGAGTAAGTTATGATTTTGCCTTAGCTTCTTTAGTTGGTGTAGGGGGAAGTTATGAAATTAGCCTTACTTATATGCCAAAATATGATTTAAGACGTTCAGCACGAGGACGAGAAGAGGTAAAATGCCCGATTAATTTTTAGGTAATTTTTTATCTCGACGGTAAAAAATACCACCGTCAAGAACTGTGTTAAAAACCAAATATTTAACCAAATTTTATTTGGTTTTTAACATTTGTGCTTGGTAAGGAGTTTCATTTTTGACAACTGCAAATAGTTGTCTTATTAGTTTATGTGC
>Ga0100402_1001056_pt1 | contig 32115 bp, 28 predicted proteins | sample CryGeyme20150102_FD_80419 | JGI IMG/M metagenome (GOLD analysis project Ga0100402, IMG submission 80419) | Groundwater microbial communities from Crystal Geyser aquifers in Utah, USA - Crystal Geyser metaG 2015-0102 | ecosystem: Environmental > Aquatic > Deep subsurface > Groundwater | place...
CCCCAACCCCAACCCCACATGCTGACTGATCAATATGAATCTCAATACAATACACATCAGAAATTATAAGCCTTTAGACACTTTATTGAACAAAACTGCTTCCCAAATTTTCTGAAAGCCTCGAACTTAACAGTATTGCTCGCTCCACACTTGTCGCACTCCCAAGTCGCCAACACTTCGATTTCCTCCAATTTTATCTTCCAGTCAATCAGAGCCCATTTGTTGTCAACCATCACCCTCCTTATCACATCTTCATCTCTAATAATTCTTCTGATTTTTTCAAGAATACTAGATTGATGATTGGGAGTAAAACTACGGAACTCGTCTCCTCCAAATGTGGTCAGTTCGGTCTTATATGTGATTCCTCCGGAAAAGATGATTCTGGATGGATGTAGGGAACAAAGCATGGCGAGATAGTTGAGACTTTAAGATAATACTGCATATTTGTTCAAATCAAAAGCAAGGTATATTTGTGTCGAATTTAGTATGTTGAGCAACTGTTGGTGAGAAAGACAAATTACTTCCTGTGCACAATCTTGATGAGTTCTGTAATTGAAGATCAGTTCCAAAGGCAAGTTGAAAAGCACCACCTTGGCTCCCTTATACGCCTCAATAATTGCTATGGCCTCTTTTATTTGTCTCCACTTATTTTCAAACTACTTACTTGAGTCGCCATTTTTGACATAAGTAGGCAGCTCACCCAACTATAGACAGTTGATCAGGATAGGACAGCCATTTTTTGAAGAAAAAGCTAGGTAGGCCTTAAAAGCTTGACAGTAGGGACTATTGTTCAGGGCTTAGCTTACTAGGATTTATCCAATGAAGCCAGGTTTGTATTTTCCGTTTCCTAATTTGAATTAATACTAAATCTGCTTAAGGACATGATCGTAGCTGAGCAAAACCGATTTAGTGTCTGCTCCCTCTAGTCGATAGTTATACCCCTTGATCACAGTATATTTGTCGAACACTTCTGCGACTTTGCTGAATAGTGTTTTCTTTACCTTTGATAGTTTGATCCGTCTAAGATGAGTATTTGCCCATGAGAAAAGTTACCTAATTGGGTCAGAACTTGCAAATCATGCTCTATTAGTCCAGGAGTCAATGATGTGTTCTCCAAAGATCGAGGGTTGTTAGCATGAAATTTCAGTGTTTACATGTTGATTGGCATATTGATATGGTTTTGCAAAACCACAGGGGAAAGTATTTCTCTGAACATGATAGCCTTGAAGCTATTGACAGCCTCCTAGCTCTTCAGCTCTCCTTTGACAGTCTCGATCACCTTGACTTCCTTTTGCCCGGCATCTAACTTCAAAGCCTTGTTGGGCTATATCATTAACTCTGTTCAAATAATATAGTAGTGATATGAACAGTGGAATGTTCCGAGGGTCCTCCTACTCCATCCAAACCGAAAGAGACCTATCCCTTTCCAACGTCAGCTAGTAAAATATCAAAATAGCCCTGGTTGGAGTTGCATAAGTCGGAAAGTCTAGCATCATCAACGCCATCGAGGTACCCTTCACCCCAGGCAGAAAGAAAAGTTCAATGAAGATATCGATCCCACGATAGCTTTCCAGCTGCGATTCAAAAAAATCAAGATCAATCGGCACCTAATGGTGAATCTGACCATCGTATCACTCACATTACTCAGTGGGACGCCAGCGGATTTCGAGTTCCTCAGTACATAAAAGAGGGCAAATTGAAGTCCTTTGACGGGATATTTTACGTATACGATCTCAAAAGTCCCAGCTCTGTACTTCAACTCCAACAGTTCCATGAATAAATCAACCGTCTTCCGGGTGAGCATGTCGAAATAATAATCGGAAACAAGGCAGATCTAGCAGTTGAGCAAGATAGCAAGACTAAGGAGTATAAAATTCCCTAAAGCAACGAAGCCTTTTACCTCGGGAATAAATTCAGTCAAAGGCACAAAGTAATCCACCAGAACGTATCAGCCAAGCTCAACACCCACATCACTGACATTTTTGTGCTGATGATCACTGAAATCTTACTAAAGAAGAGGCAGTTAAAAATTTCTCGATTTGAGGAAGAGGAATAATCTCTTCATGCCCAGTAAGTGCCAAATGAAACAAGGTGCAAATTGTGCCAGAACTGCGATAAATGTGGGCTCATCTGATTTTAATATTGAGTCAGTCATCAAAGAAGCACTAGATCATTCATTTGTCTTCAAAGAGTGAGGATGCTCTTTGATACTCTTAGCAAGCAATTCCTAAAATCTAAGGTTACAGTCTGATTGATCGGCTTGTCTTCCTTCCTAGATAAGACTGTTCCTGACGTGACGGTCGATGCTCCATCTCATCAACCATTGAGACCAAGAATGTGTTAGAAAGTATCGCCAATTCCATCTTTTCAGAGGAGAATGATGGTCCAAGTAATATGTTCCATCTTGGTAGTATCCCATCAGTAATCGGCTGACCATCCTGAGATGCTCATTGGGATTCTAAACATTTTGACCTTCCCTGTATTCCCTTGCTATCGTGCTTGCCATTAAAGATGGGTCAGCTTCACTGTATACATTTTTGAAGTAAATGATGGCTCGAATGTGATTGTCAAACTGAAGTTTTTAGAGTCTTTTGTAAATGGACTCTGTCAATATCCAGGTAGGCGTAAAGTTCGGGAACAATTTGAGGTAAAGGAAGAAGAGAGGGCCTCCAGCCGGAGCAAATAGCACAAGGAAGGCCGGGACAGCTTTGATCAGATCCGATTTAATCCTCCTATGTTTCTTTATCTCATCTTCAGTTCTTTACTGGGGAGACTTTCTCCTAATCTCCCGAAATAATTTGAAATCAGCTTTAGAATCTTTAAATCCTTTGGTGCACAACAACTTGACAACTCCCATCGCGATTTTTGCCTTTGCTAGATATGTATCTTCAGGGTGCTGCTTGATTACCTCATCAATTTATTTCTGAGTAACATACTCCTGCCTCATTGCCCTTCTGAAGCTACAGGAAACCCTGAGGCCTCTAATTCCTCTAGAACCAGCTGAGATGGTGAGCATTCGTCAATAGTATAATTTAATGGAGATAATTAGGGCTACAAAAAATATGCGACTTTATTGGAGATGATCACTCAGTTCATATGGCCTCTGCTAAACTTGCGTTTATTGACAGTATGGTTCAGCAGAGCTTTTCTCCCGCTTTCAGTCCCCAAAGGTTATAAATAGTTTTTCTTGGAATTGAGAACCTCTAGTTTTGCTTCGAATTTGCCAGGTTCATCGATATATTTGTCATAGTACTCCTCATCTGTGAAACTCTCCAGAAGCTGCCTTTTGATTGGATACTTAGTCAACACACATATCTTCAGCTCGTGGCAGCAAGGCAAACCGTATATGGCGCTAAATCCACATTCACACTACCAGGCATCTTTGACTCTTTTGCTTCCCCGAACCCAGTAGTATTCTCCAAGGAATTTAAGTTGACTGTTATAGATTTTCATCGGCAGCTGTTGATATTGAATGAAGTAGAGCTCGTCTTGAGGGTCGATCTCCAGGTTGAAGTGCTTGATTCCTTCAGCAACATACTTGTTGTTGACCTCCCAGTGCAATCCCTCCATCAATTGCTGGATCAAATACTCATAAATATACTTGGAAGTTTCTAGCTTGATGAACCTCAGCTCAGGATGATTCAATTCCATCTATCGATATCCAACTGCGTTGAGTTTGCTATAGTTATCGTTCACGGTTCTGCTATGATCAGCTATCTCTACCTCTGTTTGCCTGTTTATCACACCCAGAGTCAAATACATCAGACTGTTCTAGGTCATGGCATTCGAAGATATTCTCTTTGCTGTTTCTTAGTAAATATCAATACAGTGAACGACCAGTTCTTCGCGAATAGCATTAAGCACACACTTTCGCTCCTATCTTCGATCCTTGAAGTATAACTCGGTCACACCGAGAACTCCTGAAGCCTGACTGGGGCATAAGTATTATGCTTACTGCATAGTTGCCTGAATATATTCGCTGAAGGTGTGACCACTTTCAAGTGGAAAATTTCCGACACTCTAATCAGTGATTAACAAAAATAGGCGACTCTGAGCCAGCTCGAACTACTTCTTGGAAATTGTGCTGAAAATTCTATAAAGACAGTCCTCCAGCTCGCTTTTCCGAGGAACATCCAGACCAGATAGAAGCTAATAAGGATTGAGGTATGCAGGATCGTTGAAAAAGCTAAAGGTCGGTACTTTCTTCCAGGGGCACTCAGCTTGTACAGCTTCTTTGTATGATTTACAGAGCTCGTCAAGGACAGGAGCTTATTGGAATCCGTGTGTGAAGAAAGTGATGTTAGGAAAATATTTTTTATCTTTGCGAGTGACTGTATCCAAGATGGCATGCATGAGGTAGTAACTAAATTATTTATCGAATTGCTCAGTCAATGCATAGATGCAGTATACTCCAAGAGTGACTGGCTTCATCTCCAGAGAAAAGCTATAGAGTAGACCCATCTTCATTCTAAACTTTCCGCACAACTAGCCTAAAAAGACATCGTCGCAATCCTTTATAAGAACATCTTGATAGTACAGACTGTGCCCGAATTTGTTGAAATGATGTTGCATATTTTAAGCCTGAAAAAACATCAGAGTCGGCTCAGCCACAGACCTCTGAACTCCTTCCTCGATTTTCACTTAATTCAAGATGTCCCAAGGTTCAACCTCCTCTATTTTGAAATTGTGACTTGAACCCTCCTGCTTTTATTGTTTGTTAGTATGTCCCATTTTAAGCTCAGAGTAACTATCCTCTTGGCCATCCCTGACAGTAACAACAGTCCATCGATTTTTTTATAACTAGCTGATCATCTATTTGAACTGTTCTTTGACTGAAGATATTTTCATCAGCCTGTCCAACGCCTTGATGTAGATAGGCACTTTTTATGCCTCCATGGTCTGGTTTTTCTTGTTGCTGCCTTCAGTATAGTCTTTAACTATACTTGTATAGTTGACATCATTGATCTTGCTACTTGTGTAGTTGGTGCCATTGACCTAAGAGCTATATATGCTGGGCAGTTCTCCCTCCATGTCGAGATCATCATCGTCATGGTCTGTTATTTTCAGGTTACTAGCATCAATGTCAAAATCGTCGTAGTCCTATTGGTAATCCAGGGGATTACTTGATCCGAACATCGGTTGTTTTGAATAAAATATATCTCGTAGACTTGTTGGTTCAGTTGTCAACAGTACTTTTAAAAAATGAACACAACTAAGATTTTTTTTTAATTATGAAGAGAGAAATTAGTGCTTGGTATCAGTCAAACTATGTTTGAATTTTTGATCTCTTGTTTAAAAGGTGGTCGATCAAATCGTTTGCTTTACTATTATTAAGTTTATGAAAATTAGTCCTCATAGTCCTGCTAGGCGAATCCAAGATCCCCTCAGTTCAGACAGTGAGCTCTCCTCCAACTAAGAACAGCCTGACTATACCTCGAACTTTTAGCAGACCAATTAGCTGTTTGTCCTCAGATCCACCATCAATGAAGCCAACCTCACCATCCAAAAAATGGCCCTTCAGCAGGAGCAGCAACTATTGGAAGAGCGCCGCTTCTATTCGCAGATGGAGGCCGAGAAAAAATAAATAGAGCAACGCCAAGAGACCCTTGTCGAGGAAATACGAAAACTCACAACCATATCGGAAGCTGAAAGGAATGCAAAAAATACATATGCGAGCAAATTTAGACAACTGAAATAGGAAATGGGATGCCTGAAAGAAGCGTTGGGTTTCAGTGAAGAAGCAGAAATACAGTCGTTGGTCGAGTAAATTCAAAATAAGCAAAGAAAAATTTCTCAGATGGAAGAATACCTGGAAGTTGCTCGAAGGGAACTCTCAGAGGTTCGGCAATAAAAAGAGGTACAATCAAAACTGAAAATATAATAAATTGAAAGCAATATAAAAAAATTAGAAGACTCATACAAGCAATAGATAGCTGAGCAGGAAAAAAAGATGCAGGCGAAGGATCAGTCAATCTAGGCATTGAAAGAGTAGCTGAAAGAGAACATCCAGAAAGCATAATAAGCGGGAGTAAAGGCTCATAAATTGGAGAGAGTTGAGATGGAGCTAGCTTAGCTAAACAGAAGGTGGGAAGAAGAGTGCAGCATCAGTGCCAGCAAATAGAGAAAAATTGTTGATCTCAAAGTCAAAGAAGAACTGTTGGCAATTACAAAATAAAAGTGGCAAGAAGATAAAATTAATTTCAACTAGCAACTTGAACAGCTTACTTTCAAACTAGAGATCACCTCAAGGAAGCTTGAAACTCACATCAATAGACTCAAAGATGAATAGAAAAAGAGCAGCCAACTAGAAACCATAATAGTTTAGCTTAAGGAAAAGTTACAGAAAAATGACTGCCATCGGATTTAGCAAGAATAAAGCATCAGTTCTCTTCAGCAAGAACTGAAAGTGTACAAGATATACGAACAAAAATTCAGAAAGGCTCAGAACACTATTGAGGAGCAACAAACTACCATTGAATATCTGACTTCCAACTGTGAGTAGTACGCAGGACAAGTTCATCATTTTCAAGAGGAGTTGAAAACTACCGAATATAACAAGCACTAGCTGGAGGAGGCAATTCACGAGCTGAGACAATAGATCGAGAGCAAAGATAAGTAGCTCACTAAGAGTGCCTATGCTTGTAGTCATCATAACTAACTTCTGAAGTAGTGCAAAGTTTAGCTGGCCAAGTGCCGAGCATAGCTAAAAGAAGCTCAGTCGTAACTCACTCGCAAAAGATCTTTTATTGAACTGCCGAAAATTCAGAATTCTGAACCTCCGAGTAGAGATGAAAGGTAACAATGGCAAAGGATGGGAGAATAGATATCCGAGCACTACCAGCAAATGCTAAAGATGGAGGACCTGAATAGACAAAATTTACAAAGCCAGCTTCAAAACAGCAATCAAAATGTTCTACAACTTCAGAGCCAGGTTATGAACAAAATAGATAAAAAAATGAGCTGACCCAATAAAATAGGTTACTCCAACAGGAAAATGAAAGGCTAACGAGAACTATCTCAACTCTTCAGAAAAATTATGACACTAAAATAAGTGATCTGAAGATAAAATATAAAGATTTGGAATGGAATGCTCAATAAAACAATTCGAGAGCCAGCAATGGGATCAAAAACAAAATTATGAAAATATACTGCACCCTCAATTTCTGCCATAGTTATCATGGAACCAAAGTAAGTCAGGAAAAGTCATATCTATAAACTCGATGTGATCTGCACAGTTGCCCTTCCTATCCCACAGAGCTTCAGAGAAAATAGCATTTTCCAGTATAATCACAGGTAACCAATAAAAAACCTCAGAAAAATTAGGAAGACGATAAAAAATACTTCGAAGGTTCGGCTCAATATAAAGCAAGAAACAACCAGCATCCAATTTTGAATATAAAGACATAAAGCTCACAGCCTTCGCACCCCAATCTTTCAGCACTATAGAGGCAAATTCAGGATTTTCAGGAGAGAAACAGAAACATTAGATATCGCCTCAACCTTTGATATTAATATAGCTCTTCTCAGGTGTTTCTTATGAATATATCTCGATTGATTGTTTATAGTAATAATGAACAATTTTATCAACAAGCGAGTGAGCCCAGGTCAAAAAATAGCAAAGCATAACGGGTAGACTCTCCTGCAAGGACTCTACTCTCACAACGAGTTTGTCTATGCTTCCATTGTGGGTACAGTTCAGCAGCACGAATCAGGAGCCTTTTCTGTCTCCAACAAATTTCCGGTTCAATGCTTCGATATCAGAGTGGGAGACACTGTCTACGGGTAGATCACACGCATAAGATAGGATGAGGCATTTGTCAACCTTATTCAGATCAACTCAATATCACTCAGCAAAAATATTGAGGCCACCATTCGCAAAGAGAATGTACGATAAAAGATGGTTGACCAGGTTGTAATGCTTGATAGTTTCAGGCCCAACGATATCATCAAAGCAAAGGTCATCAGCTTAGGCGATTCATCCAGGAATTTATACCTGACTACCGCTGCTGAAGATTTAGGTGTGCTTTTGGCAAAGAATGAAAGGTCAGGACAGCTGATGCTTCCTTTCGACTGGACCTCGATGGTGGACGTCAAGAACGGGCTTCAGGAGAAGAGGAAGGTTGGTAAACCTGAGCTTTGATATTTGAGTGTAAATATAGGTATTCCTAATCATTCTTCATCACCGCCTTTCTTTCCTTTGTTTTTCTTGCGGCTAGTTCTGCTGGGCTTCTTGGTCTCGAAGGGAGAAAGAGGAGCCAAGTTGATCTTCTTCTCAGAAGAAGTTCTCACCAAGAACTGAGAGGCATCGACAAGGTTCTTGCCCACACGAATGTGTCTCTGGTGGATCAAGACTCTGGCCTGATGAATGGATTTGGCTTGGAAGCCTTCTTGATAAATTCTGGTCTGGAGTCTCTTGTCGAGGAATTTGTTGACAGTAAGACCCAAGACGTAATCGAGCTTGAGCTCTTCGTTAGAGAGGAGACCATATCGGTGCATTCTATTGAGGAGGGCAGCACCTTCGAAAAGTCTTCTGGGGTCTTTTTCCTCAAGAGTGAGGAGCTAACGGGCAGCCTTTCTGAACTTGGCGAGGAGGAGATGAACTCTCCAGACCTCACGCTTGTTCTTGAGACCGTACTTTCCTACGAGTTGCAATTCGTGATCGATTCTTTCCTTTTCGAAAGGTCTTCTGGGAGTCTTGAAGGTGGTCGAATCTATGTTATCATGTTTGTACAGTTGCGGTAATTCTTGCCCATATTATTAAATAATATTTAATCCAAATAATTATTTTTTCCTTTTATCGTCTCCTCCCTCCTTCCTGATCCAAATATTCCCAATGGTCGTTTCGCAGTTAATTTCTATGATATTGAGTATAATATAAGTAAATTGTCATTCCTTTATAAAAATGGAAGAATAGAAGAAGAAGTATTTGCTCTCCCGCATCAAAAAAGAATAGCTGATCATCGAGACTCAGTACAAACAATTCAAACACGTGTATCATGGATAGAATATTCTCTAAGAAAGGGTATAACCCTACCTCGCACTCATTTCTCATCTTGTATAACTCAACAATACATTCGCAGTCTAATTGATCTAGTTCTTAGAACCCTTCCAGGTCAAATCTATCTTTGAAAGGTTCAATAGTGTCTTTACCGACATTTTCGACAAATATAAAAAGGTTCAATTCGACCTGAGACTTCAGTCGCAACAAAAGGCCAATGGCGACAACAAAAAGCTATGTTAGATATGTCATGAAGATATGGATAATCGGAGGTTAATGAGTATCCGATAAAATATTGACAGAGAAGCCTAAAGTAGAGCAGTTCTAATCAAAAACCTGATCGAGGAGACAGAAAAGGAAAGAGTCAAACCCCTTTTCACATTCGACGAAGAAAGAATGTTTAAAGCTGAGCTCGATGTTATCACTCTCTTATTTAGAAAGTCTTGCTGCAGAAGGAGGTTTTTATGGCTAAAAAAATCAAAGAAACTGGCCTCTTTTTAGAAAAAGTCACCAGTGAAATGTCCAGGCTGATGATTGACTTTAGAGATTAGTTTGCTGACCGGCATGAAGAGCCTATCGAAGATGGTGTCAACTGGACTAAAATGATGAAGCATTTTGTTAACAAGAAGCTGGCAACTTCCTTCCAAGGCAAAATTCCAGATTGGATCAAGAAGATGTTTGAAATGTTTCTTTAAAGTCAGCCTGTCAAACCAAAAGTGTATTATTGCAATAAGTCGATTCAGACAGATAAATTTGTGGCTTCTTCTGAAGTGACTGCTAAATTTTAGCTGGAATAATCCAAAAAAAGATACTTTCAAAAAAATAGGGAATGTGAAGTATTCAAAGCTGAAATTGAGATACATAAGCAAGAGTGCAGAGAATTGAAAAACAAAATTAAATAACTTTCTGAGTAGTTATCCGATAAAGAGAAATAGAATAGCAAACTTGCAAAGGAGAAAGAAGAGCTGCTAATTAGAGAGACGCTCAACAAAAACATGAGACCTGATTATAAACAACTGACCAGCAAATAAAGTTAAGATGTTTCAATTGCTCCCAACCTTAGGTCTAAGAAAACGCTTATAGGATCAGAGATCGGCTCTAACTACCGGCTAGCAACAAACACAAACATATAAGTTGATAAGGATAATCGATCAAGTGAGCACTCTGAGATCCAAAAGGAAAAAGCCAGATAAAGTATAGGAATTTAGGACAATGAAAAATCTCACAAAAGCATAGCCGGAACTTCAGAAGGAAAAACAAACTTCGTTGAAAGAACTTCAATAAAAGCTGAGACCAAGAAGCTAAAGAAAATAGTTTACAATAGGCTAAATAGAGAAGATTAACTATCCAGATCCCAGGCACATAAAAAAGCATCTAGCGATGTGAGAGAAGAAAAATAAAAGTTAGCAGAAGTCTGGTAGAAAGACAAGGGTCTCAAACAAGTGAAACAAGACATGAAGTAAATAGCAGATAAGCTCAAAAGCAAACAAGAGCTTTATCGCCAGCAAACGAACAAGCCTATTATCAAGCGAGCAAATTCAAGAGAATCTATTTAAACTTTGAAAGAGAAAAAGGCTAACAATGAAAAAGGTGTGAGTATTGCTCTAAACTCATAAATAACTCAAATTAAAGAAGAAGTCAGAGGATAAGCATATTAGTCAAGCCAAACAAGCCAAAAGAACCTTGTCGAAAAAATATAAATCGGAACACAGACTCCTTCATTTAATGGACCTTTGGAAAAATCAATAAGATCCAGCGAAACTTTAGCCAGTTCTAAATAAAACTCTTTCCATCAAGCAGTCATGAGCTCTATTCAGAAGGAGCCTTTAGGCCCTGTTCAGGAGGAACATTTAGGCTCACTTAAGGGTTACTTAAATTCTTATTCTCCCGTGGCAAACCCTCAAAATATGGCTCAATGCACCCCTGAAGAAGTTAAGCTACTTGACAAAATGATCAAAGCTAAAAAACATCAGTCTCCTATGAACAATATTCAAGAAGCTAGGAATTTGACAGATTCTGATAGCATGTCAAGTATAATATCTAAAAGTTTACAGAAAAGTGATTATATGACAGGATGTGTTGTTCCCTTGCAAAGAAAAAACAAATCTCTCTTTGCTCTTGACAGTCCTGATAACAAATAAAACCATAGCTCCGGACTCCTTTTGCCTAAAGTAAACCCTATAAAGAGAGAGCCTATGAACAACGAGCTCAAACAACAAAGCAAAATGATCAGGAATAAAAAGACAAGCAACAGGACTACTAGACCTCAGCCCAAGCCTTCCAAGATCTTGTCAGGTGTTGGCGAGCATTTGTTTATGCTCTTTATGAACGACGATTTTGCTGAACGATATGAATAATCCTTCAATGAGATGTCCAACAGAAAGGAAACTCTTCGGCCCACTCCTTCTCAGCTAACATTTCTGAAGCAAATGTTCGCCATGCTTCAGGTTATTCAAAAAAACAAACCAAATCTCTATGTGCAAGTATGTGCTTTTCTAAGATTCCCCTACTCTGAATCCAAAAATCATTTTTTGGCAAGAGATATAGTCAAAGACCTGAACTTTGAGACATTTGTCAACTTTTTCCTGAAGATCATGTTCATCCATCGAGGATGTTAAATTAGTGGGTAAGGTTGCTTCTGCGAGCACATAAAGGAATTTGATCTAAAGTTGACAATGATGTCTTAGGGCAAACAACTGATCAAAGTATGATGGGCTTTTTGATCATAAATGATAACTCTGCTTATATTGATGATAAAATTGTAATTCAAATCTACCTTCTTATATATACTTAGAACTAAGATGGCTAAAGAGGTGTCAAAATACCCAGATAACGTCCCTGGTCTGATGATGGAGCCTGGATTCTACGAAATACAAGTAAAAGATAAATTAGCTAGATTCTAATCCAATCTACCCAAGGTCTAATTCTCAATGAAGGCATCGACATTGATGCTATGATTTCAATCGAAGCATTTGGAGAGATAAAATTCTCAAAGCCCAAACCACAAGTAGGGCACTAGTTGAAAATATGGGGATAACACTACAGTATCTCCAAGAATTTCACCACAACGGTACACCATTCATGATGCAGGAGCGTTAAGCACTTTAAAAGTCCATGATATACATCAAAGTATGGGATCACCGGAAAGTGCTAAAAGATGCCCTCGTTGGGTAGTATGAAATCAACATTCAAAGAATCTACGAAAGGGAAAGACATATTATGGAGCACTAAACCATAGCCCTCAGTGATATCCACGATCATTTTGGACAAATCTCAGGATTGATCAAGCTGAGCATTCTTGTTGCTGGAGAAAAGGACAAGAGAGTTCCTCTAAAGATGGAATCAACCTCAAGCTCCCAGAAAAACAATAATATCATGCTTCCTCCTCACATCGAAAGAAAAAGCTACCAGCTAGCAGTGGACATCTATGAAGGGAGGGACATCAAGCCAGTGGATGGCTCAACAGTTGATCCCTACATTGGTGTTGAGTTTGGAATGATATACTCCCGCACTGAGACTATAGTAGAGAGCATAAACCCTGTATGGAACGAAAAAGTGTAGGTACCCGTCCACACTCCATCAAATATCACAAACATCATCCTCAGGCTCATCGATTCTAACGTCATTTTGTCGAAATAAGTCCTTGGTAGCTGCTATCTGAGTTTGAGCAAACTCATCTCAGAGTCATAAAACGCACAAGATTAAATGAGAGGCTCTTACAGCACCCGCTATGACAAAAAGAAGTGGATCAATATCTACGGAGCTCAGAAAGAAGCTCGAAACAATGAAATGAAATATAAATACTCAATATATCCTGATCATGCCCCTGCATTTGTGGGGAGCGTCCTCGTTCGGGCCTCTCTTGAACTCAAAAACAACCCCATCAAAGAGCACACAAGGCTTCCAAAGTAGTAGAAAGGGCTCATTAGTGCAGGCTCCATGCCTTTCATTTACTACAAGATATCAGCTGAACTATAGATGGGCATGAATCTTCCCTAGGGCTCCAAGCAATATTCTCTTGAAGTCAGGATCGGTGGCGATTCTTCCGAAAAGGTAATATCCAAAGCTGAGAATAATAATTTTGGTTTCATCACCTGGTTTGTCAAGATCAACTTTTCAGTGAAGTTCTATATGAACCAGGACTTTCCAGACATATTTGTGTACCTTGTCAATGAAGAAAAAAAAAGGATTTGCTTCAGACGGCACAAGCCCAATTTTGAAGAAGGAATAGCCAACAAATGGAGAATGTTGAAGCCTGATCTCACGATGATAAAAATCCATAGTGAAGAGGCCGGTTACGTCAAGTATGGCATCACCATGCAAAAGGCAGCCCAGAATAAAGCCATGAAAATGGAAATTATCGACCAGAGACTCCATTCTCTTTCTTCCATCGGAAAAGAGGATTGCTACATCGTGATTGACTTGTATTGTGCTTAAGGGCTGCTGGCAGGAGACGACGATGGTTCAACCGACCCTTACTTCAAATTCAGTTTCCAAAGCAAGACTCAGTTCAGCAGCACAAAGCCTTCAACACTAAATCCTATCTATCTCGAAAGGATTATAATTGACGGGGTGATTGGAGCAAACAACAGCATCCTTCCAATGTTCGTAACAGCTTATAACAAAAATCCTCTCCGAGACCAGACAATTGGGATCTGCTACATCGACCTGGAAAATGGTCTGAAAAAAGGATATTTCACTAAAAATCAGCAAAGAAACAACAAACCGAAGTGGTTCGATCTGGTGATTGAAGATGTCAAATTGGGTAGGTTTCTTGCTGGCATCACAATCATATAGAAGAGAAATAGACTTCGGCCTGAGAAGGATCTTGTTTTTCAACCCGAGGAACTGACTTCCTATAACATAAGTTTGTCTATTCTGGGATTGAGGAACATCAGCAATGGAGGCTTGGTTGCCATTCGAAAGCCATATATATAATTTGACTTTGATTCTCTCTATGCTTATGGGACTAAGGAAGTTCAGAAAAAACAAGCCGGTCTTGAATACGTCAAGGAAAAAGAAGTTGGCAAGTTAAACTAATTCACTAAAAATATCAAAACTGAACCTGTTGAGTTTGGAACCTCCGTCAACATAAAGACTTCCAGCAAAATATAAATTAAACTACCAACCAATACAGAGTTATGGCCCAGCCTGAGCGCAAAGGTCATAAACAATGTGATAGAAGGGCTGTTTGAGCCTGTCATCGGGTATTTTTCGGTGGATCTGAAGGAAGCAGAAAAAAGAACAGGAGAACTGAAAACTCGATTTTTGAAGAAATAAAAGAGGTTAAGATACGAAGAGCTGAGTGAAAATGTTGATGCTACTCATAAACTGGCCTCAATTGATAAGGACATAATCAGAAAGCTCAGGACCTTTGTGGTCAGGAATGTAAACTATAACTGGTCCGAAATGAGTGAGGAGACTGCCAAGAAGCTAAACAAAATTCAGCTGGAAGATAGAGTCAGCGACAAAAAACTAGATCCCAACTATCTAGTAGTGATTCCCAAGTATGTCAAAGACAACGAAAAAGGAGTATATATCGAACATTACAAAGGCCTTGTCAATGACTAGTACATGAAAATTGGATACGATAGCAAACAAAGCCTAGGAAAGCTCAAAAAGCAAGACCGCAATCGGCACTACCGATATTGTTTGGATGAAACTTACGAAGATTACTATCAGAGAGCCTACAAAGTGAGCCTTGGAGTTTATGATGAGACCCCCATCAAAAAAGGTCGAGTGCTGCTACCTTAAGAAAAGAATGAAATATTTACCAGAGTCTTCAGCTAGCAAGATGTCGAAGTTGGCTTCTACAAAGGTAACTCAAGAAGTACTTAGGAAACTGTTTGATAAATGAGAAAAAAGACAGCACCAGGACATCATTAGGGGATCAAAACTTCGAAAAAACTTCAGAACGTATGCTGGCCTTGTATATGCGAAATGTCAAAACAAGGATGTACCTGTATATATTGAGTGCTGATTCCTTGGCTCCCAAGTTATATAGCTCAAATCCCAACCCCTTCATTGTAGTCAAACTGGGCAACAAATAACTTTCAGTACTTATCCTTTAATGTAGTTCAAATCTCAAGTGTCTAAGTAAACCACTTGTCCCGAGTTCAACCTGCTCATCAAAGAGGACCTTGAGTTCCCTGTGAACAGCTAAATTGTTATTTAAGTCAAAGATCTTGATTTTACAGGGTTGGTTGAGCAAAAGATCGGCTAGACTGTGCTGCATGCTGAGAACAGAGTCTTTTCGCAATTTGGTAAGGTCGAGTTCAACAATCCTGTCGAGACGCACAGCTTGAAGGTGCAACAAAGCAAGCAGAGTCAAGGAACCATCAAGTTTTGGGTCGACTTCATACCTCTTGATCAGGTAGATCTTTACAAGGAATTCGACATTGCTTCAAAGCCAGCCAATGAATTCGAGTTGAGAGTGATAGTGTGGGCCTGCGAAGACATTTCATCGAGCGCCAACGATTTCACAGATCTAATTGACTTATATGTGACATGTGAGTTCAACAAAGAAATCAAATAAACAGATGTTCACTATCGTGCTCAAAACGGAGAAGGGTCCTTCAACTGGAGAATGGTATTTCCTTTCAAATGGCCTGTCAGAGACGATCTGCTCTATGTGAAAGTTTACGACAAGGAACTGGTCTTAAGCAATGCTGACCTGGCATACGGAAACAGAGGACTGGCACCTTACATCCAAGAGGCATATGATAATGAGGTAGGTATCAAACTTTACGAGGGAGAATAAGATATGCACTAGTAGAAAGGCTGGCCATGCTCTGCCTCCTAAGCCAGAGATGGATTGAAAAGATACGACATTTTTCCTATGGAGCTGACTATCAACAAGCAAAAAGAAGGACAACAGTTCTAACAACAAACCGAGCAAGGAGCGAAGGTGTATATGTCCATCGAAATATTGCCAAAATAATAAGCCGACAGGAGGAAAGTAGGAGAAGGGCAAGCAGAACCGAATAGCTATCCTCATTTGCCCAAACCCGAGGGACGAATTAAATGGTCCTGGAACCCTTTGACTCTGATCGGCCAACTATTCGGCAAGAGATTCAAACAGAAGATATGTTGCGTTTTGCTGCTAGCTCTATGTATCTCAGCAATGGTTTTTCTCATTCCAGCATACGGAGGTGCCCTTCTGGCAAGAATATGATAGGCAATTACTATATTTTAGGCTATTGATAGTTACAATGCAGTGATATCAACACCCACACTTCTTACCTTATGGGCCTGTTCCCTCGACCTCCCGGTTCTGTCTTACTTGAGATTTTATCTTTTCGCCTTTGGGCTTGTTCTCTTGATTGCTGCTGCTGGCTGGTTTGCTCTTGTGGAGAATTTTGGCTATATTGGTGAATGTCTCCTCAACATTGGTGTTCATTTTGGCGCTTACCTACTTGATATCCTCTGTACTTCGTAGAACTGATTGATAATGCTGTCTTTGAGGCCTTCTAAGGAGTAAGACTCCACTTCCCGCTTTCCGTCTACCTTGTTCCCCACCACAAAAATTTTGGCGTTGTTCTTATTGTTCTCATTGGCTTCCACCAGCCAGTAATCCTTTAGGCTCTGCCATTATTCAACAAGTACTTAGAAGCTTTCGTAATTAGTGATGTCATAGCACAACAAAATGGCATCTGCGCTGTTGTAGTAAGCACTCACAATTGACCTGAACGTCTCCTGGCCTGAATTACATTATGCTCTACCTGCTGTGTCCCAAATTTGTAACTTGATCTCCTCGTTTCCAACTTTTACTCGTCTGAACTTGAAATCTACTCCAATGGTTGAAAGGAGATGCTCGTCATATTTACCGTCAACGAACTGATTGAGTAACGATGACTTTCCTGGATGAAGATTGGATTACCTACTGCTGAATCTCCGACAAGTACTAGCTTGTACTATCCTGCCACCTGCGGAATCATACTAGATTTATAATTTTTCAGAATTCATAAATATCAGTCATTCACTCCCACTCCTTATCAAAAAGCTCCTTCTTCTTCCGGGCCAGCTCATCGTCATCAATCAGGTCACACAACTTCCTTTTGCGAGAAGGGTCTGTCTGGTCATTGAGCCTTGTCCATCTTTGCTTGGTCTATTGAAGGGATTTGTTCCAAAAGCTCTTTTGAAAGCGAGAGTCATTTAACTAAGGTTCCTCCTATTCATTTTATCTTTCTATTGGAGACAGCTCGTGCGGATTAACTAATTTTTCACCGAGTTTATTAGCCTCATTGGAAGTCGACATCTAAAAGGTGATAGTCCCTCCCAGTATTTTGATTTATTTTTAGAGAGGGACAGTTTAGATGAGCTTGTACTGTTTCTTCCCTTCAGAGCTGAGCTATTGGCAAAATATTTCTAGCTGAAGAGGTTGTTTATTTTAAAGAGTGACTGTTTCAGAGTAGGGGTAGTTATGTGAATAACATCTGGGAATAGGTTCAGCCAAAAGGATATCGTTGACCTTAAACAGAATAGTTGAAGGCTTTTCATTGACTTTCAACCGACTGAATGATACTAGTCTCACTCTGAGGTATTTATCTTTATTTTCGGTCCTTTCATTCTGCCTCTTTTCTTTTTTTATCTCTGCTCTATAGTTATTAGCAAAGAGGGACAAAAAACTCAGATAGTCAAAATGTTGATCTAAGTTGGCCATCAGATCAATAATGAAGTTCCCCTCTTTCTGCATTTCAGTTATGAATAGCCCTTAGAGCTATTTGAGATGTTTTGCAATGGAGCTATAATTTTTATCCAAAGTTTTTTTGATGAAATTCATTTGACTTCGATTGACCAGACCTTTATTCTCAATGTCAAAAGTGTTGAACTCTTCTTGTATTTACTCTATGTTCTGCTCTGAATATTATTGCTTCGATTCAAATAATTTCAAAAAATCCTTCCATTCAGATTCCTTTTCTGATTTAACTAAATGGTAAAGCATGATATCTATCTAGGCAAGAGTCAAATAGAAAGTTTATTTGAGCCAAGAGATGAATTATCGTTCAGAAGTGTGAGGATTGACCTGAACCCAAGATTATATAGCCTTTTTATTGGCACTCTCGAACATGCTCAAAATGCGATCAGGTTTACAGTAGCTCCATTCATGCCTGAGCTGGATGACTGTGGTCATGAGTCTAAAAGCAGATTGATTGGCAATTAAATGCCTCTCACACCTTTGGGCTCCTTCCGCAATCACAGTTATCGTGAAAGAAAATTATGCTATTTATTTTTTTGTTCGAGAATGGATCACTTTAATGATGAGTTCTTCAGATGGCTTTCTCAGAACAACACAAGTATTCAAGGCTACATTTTTACTTGAATTTTGATGATCGAAGTTAGTGAGGTGAGAGAGTTCGTGCTAGTTTTACATAACTAGCTGATATTGGCCTGATTATAGTGTTTAGAGGCATGTTATCTTTTCGAGATGGACAAAAATATGCAGTGACTATGAAGAAGCCATCTGAATATCTGAGTCCCAACATTCTTCAACCATGATGATGACCATGTATGCAATCTTTTGGTCTTATGGATGGGTAAAGCAGTATGTATTGGAAGTCAAATAATTTGGAACTACTATGCCCTCAAACTACTCTCCCAGCAGATGAATTTTCCAACCTTTAGAACTGTTTGGTAACACGGTTTCATTTATTTATGGATAAGTTAGGTATTTTGCTTGATCTTATTCACAGTTGCTAATTTTCAGCTTAAAATCAGGTCTAGAAGGCCTGATCGATCTGATTGTCATTTTAACAAATGGAGATTTGGCTTGTTGGTTGGTATCCTCTAAAGACAGCTCTTCAGGATGCCTCATTCGAGAAAAAGGAGCCATCTCTTCTTCTTTTTTGAGTTACTTGTGAGTTGTTACCAGTTGGAAGGCTATCTCAGATTATTCTGTTAATTATTGTTTTGATCCGAAATAGGCAGTTCCGATTTACTAGTTGTGTAAAAATAGTTGAACTTTCTGAGATTGAGCAATGGCAACAAAAACTCCTTCAATCATCTCTTCACCTTCTATTTAAATTCTATAGACCTCATGCTCTAAAAGAGAGACAGCCTTTGGATGATGGATATCCTTTGGATCTAACTCTATTTTGTCGTTTTGGTTGTAAAGAATAATGCATTTTATTTGCTACAAAGGAGTTTCGATTCTCTTAAGGATAACTGCACACCTCTTGGCTGCCTTTTCAGGCTAAAGTTAATGACTTGATTCTTGGTGGATGAATGATTTTTATTTTTGACTTTCAGGTTCTTTAGACTCTTCTGTTCGGATATTTAAGCCTTAGTGAGGTTCAGTTTGTCTTCGAGTGTGTTAAGATTATCCATTCGTGATTTATGATTCTGTTAACTATTCATCATCTGTCAAAAGGAGCTTGGCAAAACCTTCTTCTCCTGTAAACTATCTTTATAGCTCAAACAGTCTTAAAAAGCTAATTTCATTTTCAGATAGATTCTCTTTGAAGCTATCTATTTAACAGGTTACTTAATGACTTAGTTTGCACAAGAGATAGGCATTTAAATTTAGAAGATAACCCTCCTAAGATATGAACTGTTCGAATTCACTCAATTTTATAGATCTGTTGAAGTATCGCTCAGTCAGCACTACAAAAAGCCTTCCCATCGACTCAGCTTCTTCCTATTTACAAAACTAACCAATGACGATCGCTGAATTAATGACTCCAAACAGTACTTAGTTGCTTTTATTCAGTTTTTTTGCCATTTTTAACAATTTTTTGATATACTGATGGTCAAAGATTCTCTTGGTCTTTCTCTGGATACTTTGATATCGATGATTCCATTGATGAAATGTTTGGAAGTGCTGAAAGAATACTTCAAAGCTAGAGTCGAACAAAACCTCCAAAATTCTCAGGAAATCAGCATAAGAAACATTTATCAAATTTGATAATTTCTATAGCCTTTTGAAATTTATTTCTCCTCCCTTTAGAAGCTCTTCTATGAGTTCATTGCATTCAACATTCTAACTTGCTGCAAAATTTTGAAAAATAGACACTAGTCCTTTGATATTCTCCAAATGATCAGTGACCTATTTCTCTTCGGCCCTTTGAAATTTAGAAGTCTCTGCATGATTCTTTTCTGGCTCTAACTTTGATATAAGCGTCAGCAACTAGGAGGAGGGCCCTCGAGCTGAGATTATTTTGACCTGTCTCCCAGAAATGTTGTAGTTTTGCTATTTGAATAGTTGAGCGAGATCAACTTGCAAATATTATTTTTATCTTTTAGAGCCTTCAAGGACAACTTCAACTGTGTTGTAAGAAGGGTCAGAAAGTTCGAACAGAAGCTTGTTGGCTGAAATGATGCCAAAGTTTTTATTTTTCAATGTTATTTTGTCGTCTTTCCAGTTCAGCACATATACATATGCGGTATCTTTTGCTTTCGGGACAGGTTTATCTTGAAAATCATTTTATTTGTTTTGGTGATCACTGGTAGGTTTCATCTGTTGGATTTCTTCCTGACTTTTTTCAATTTGTCTGTTTGATATGGTACTAAATTCAATGACAGCAAATTTTTTATTTAGCTTGTTCTTGAGTTACACTTTCTGCATTTTTGCAAGCTGATTAACTGATAACTATGCTTTTGCATCTTTGATCTCAAATGTGAGGGTATCAGTCGGGCAGTTGGGCAGCATATAGAGGTAGTTGATGTCGTATTTCTGATTAACAGGTTCAGCAAGAAATACCTTTGTTTCAGTTTTCAAAGGACTGTCTTTCCCTTCACAGTAAATAGTCAAATAATCTATTTTTGCTTTGACATTTTAGATGCGAATAGTCTTCAGGAGAATGTTCATCTTGGCCTCGTCTTGATTTGGTTCTTCAGAAGAGTTCTTGCACAATAATCGTACCTCATCGTATTTGAGTTTCATGACTTAAACTGAAGGGTTATTGAAGCCATACTTATCTCTTATCAGAGACAGCTCAGTATGTTCAGGTTTGTTTTTATGATATTCATCTAAAAATTGCTATGCCCGACCTTTTCTTCTGAATTCAGGTAAAAAGTCCCTCCTGTTTTGGTAATCAATTACATTCTATCTCCCACTATCTATCTGCTCTATCTTACCCTTCGCTTAGTATTTTTCTTCATCGCCAATGCTTCCATCTTTCACATTATCTAAATTATTTAATCTGGAGATCGGGCTCACATCTCCAGCTTTATTGATTTCGTTATGTCGATCAATGGTAGTAAGGGAAGGAGGTCGGGTGATTGCAGGCAGATTTTGGTGGGCAATGGTTTACTCCCGAGCCTGAGGGCACATATTGATAGACATTTTAACCTTTGCTTCTCCTATCTTCTGTTTTTTCATATCGATGATACTGACACTTTCTTCAAAATTATTAAAAATGTGATTGATGATGTATCGCTGCGGACTCAGAAAAATCCATCCAATTTGCTTGTATTAGGTTGTCAGTTTCTTTTTTTCCAATGACCCTGATCTCTACTTTGTTAGAGAATGCATCACCTCAAGACAAAGACCTTTCATGTCCTTGAAATAGTTGGACACATTCTCTAGAGTGCTCCGAACATTCAAATTCAGGACCCTTTCCTTCTCTGATACTGCATCAAAAATGAGTCCTTGGCCTTCCATGCCCCAAAGCTTGCATCTCAGGGCAGGGCTCTACCGAAGAGTATTCACATACTCAATCTCGACTTTAATCGTACATAAACCTCCAATTTTCATCTTCTAGCTGCCTGGAGGAATGGACTCTATATTTTAGTTGCTTATTTTTCCTTGGTTAGGTGAGATGAGTTGATCTGATTATACGAAATGTCTCATGACTCGTTAATGTTTAAATTATTAGCGTATGATGAGTGATAATGATGAAAATACAGCATAGATCATTTTCACAGCATTACCTCAAAATTGTTTAGGTAACTCTGCTCATTCCTCCATGGTTGATTTCATGCTCATTTCTCGACGTACTTCTGAATGAAGCCAACTACCTCCTCTGCCTTGGTCGTGGGAGGGAAAAATTAAATCACTTTGCCAGAAGAGTCGATAAAAAATTTGGCAAAATTCCAAGGAATAACCTTAGTTGTGCCTGTCTTAGAGTCGTAAAGAGAGCTGTTGTTTCTGAGATAGACGAAGAGAGGGTGGGTTTTATCTCCGTTGACTTCGACCTTCTCCATAACAGGGAATTTGACATTGAATTTTTTTGTCACAAAATCATCAATTTCTTGAGGAGATCCACTTTCCTGTCCGAAGAATTGATTGCAAGGGAAGGCCAGAATTTCAAAGCCGCTGTTTCTCCAACGTTCATGAGCTTTGACCATCTCCTTGTAGTTGTCGCTAGTAAGTCCTCACTTGCATGCCACATTGACAACCATGATTAATTTCCTATCCCTCAAGGTCTAGAAGTCGAAAGGCTTACCCCGAATGTCATTCACCTTGAAGTCAAAGAAGTTCTGACCAGTGGTGGGCTTGAGTGACTATTTGCCAGACTTGAAAATAAGTTTTGACAATAATCCTCCCATGAACAGATATAATATTACAAAAGTCCTTAAATTAAATGAAATAGCACAGAGTTAAAGTACATGAAATCTAAACATCAATCATCGTAGCATAAATCCCTCGAATGTTTGGGAGCTCAGCCACCAATAATGCTCAGATTTCAGTCCAAGTTGAGTATCAATTAAGCTTCTCTACGTAGTTTTATACAAATTCTAGCACCTCTTTAGCTTCTGTCTGAGGGTCGTAGTATTTAAGGACTTTTCCTTCATGGTTGACCAGGAACTTGGCAAAATTCCAAGATATTTGTTCGGCTTTGTCGTGTTTCTGATCGTAAAGCTCACTGTTATTTCTCAGGAAAGCATAAACAGGATGGGTGTTTTCTCCATTGACATCAATCTTTTCCATGATAGGGAAGTTGCAGTTGTGTTTGCCTCTGATGAAACTCTCGATTTATTCTGGAGTTCCAGGTTCCTGCTTTCCGAATTGATTGCAAGGGAAGGCAATGATTTCCAGACCTTTAGAGCTCCATTTGTCATAAGATGGAGCCATATGACTGTAGTTGTCCTTAGTCAAGCCGCATTCTGAGGCGACGTTGACAACCATGATGAGTTTCTTTTCTTTGAGACTCTGGAAGGAAAATGGCTGTCCTTTCAGATCCCTGCATTGTAACTCAAAGAAGTTGTTGACAGGGGTTGTGAGGTGCTCAGAATCATTCTTTTCAGCAAGCTTGGACGCAATTTTTCCCATGATGTGTTTTGATATTAAACTATCATTTGTATACTTTGTATTTATCATACGAAGTAGGATAATATTTTAAGCTTTTTAATTATTTTTTCTGGTACCAAAGATCTCAATACTCCTTTCTTGGGCTTATCAAGGTCGGTTTCGACTTGTAGAAGATATATTTAACAAAATTGTAAAAATCGATATCTTCTAAAAAACATTTAGTTGAATTGATTTGTTATTGGGATGATTTTATCATTTTCGAATAGGCTTTGCTATTTTTGTCGACTAAAAAAAGATCAAAGATGAATAGTTCTATAATATTGTTCTGAATGGAAAGTCGAGATGGTTTTCGCAGAAGGGTAGCAGTGGTGTCAACATGCAAAAATACTCCTGATATCTCGTCTGTTGAGGACTCATAAGAGCCTACCGCCAGAGGCAACTACGTCAAATTCTCCAAAGTTAATGCTAATAATCATGCCATATTGAATTCTCGAAAAAAGGATCAATAATTTCAAAAGATAATAAAGGAAATCGAAAAGAGAAAATGCACCTTTTATCGGATGGGTTTCAGGAGCTATGAGAAGCATGGACAAAAAAAGTTATTCTCCGAGGTTCTCAACGTACTTCTATTGACATACAGCTCAGCCGTGGACAAATGAAAGGAACCATGCATGTAGGTTAACTGTGGTCCAATCATGAAGTCAATCGTTTCCTAAAGGAAAATAAAATATTCATGACGAAACTTAAACTTATGGACAAGATGCAGACCCTCAAAAAATAACTTGCTTAGGCTCAGAAAAATGATGAAGCTTAGAGCGATATTGGAGCCATTTCAACAAAGTCCATCGGAACTTGCCATCAAATCGGTCTAAGGCCGATTGAAAGATGTTCAAATGCATCATCAACGGGAAAATTAGAATTTCAAAAGAACCTATACGATATTCAGGGTGAGCTCCGCAATCTGAAGAAAACAACAGGTCAGCGGAAACTAGGAGGAGATCTGAAGTATTTAGAAAGATGCCAGGAGGATATTGGAAAAATGGAAAGGAGGTATTTCCTCAAAATGATTGATTTGGTGTGATATTTGTAAATATAGCTGCTTTGATATACATAATATTTATACCTTCGAGGAACATCATGCTCGCCAAGGAGTAAGTCGTCCAAGAAGAGCTAAGCTTTTGCTAAGGAGATATTGTGCTAGCCAAGTGTCCAAGAAGCGTACCTTAACCTGCTACAGTTGAAAGCTTCAGAGGCTTCGATGAGGAAGGGCATGAGATCTACAAGGTCAAATTCATTTTGGGATAACAATGGGCATACCTTCAGCATTACCGTATCAGACATCTATCTCTCAGTCACATCAAAGAATTTTCAAAAGATTTTGACAGCGATAAACAACTTCAGGGTGCATTGAAGGCATAATCCCTTATCAAAAAACTGGGGGATAAATTGGCTGGAAATTGTAGGAAAAGATTCGAGAAGATCTATTTGTCTGAGTAGCCGTTTGATAAAACATTCCTTGAGGAGAAAAAGCCAAGACTAAAGAAAGGTGAAAGGGCCTCGAATGCTATTCAATCAGCTCGAGCAGGTCAATTCAGGAAAAGGTCAAATAAGAAACAAGAATAGGTCTCACAGAAGACAAAGGCCTTTGAAAGATGTAAATTTGTCTCTTACATGAATCTGATCATCAACATCTATCATGTGGATGAAATTACCTTGAAAATCGAAATCGAACTGAACGATTTCATCAGTGGCTATGAGCAATAAGCTGAATTACCAGAAGGTCATTAAAAAGAAGCCAAACTAAATGAGTCTATCACGACAGCTTCATTCAAAGACGTCAGTATAGAGGACTTCGCGGCATCTGAAAACACTGCCGTCAACAAGAAAGAAAATTTAGAGAATATGGAGAAACCTATCGGTAACCAAGAGTTTTCCAACATTCAAGATGGGTTGATATACAGTCTAGGCCAAGTTTTACAATATCTGAGTCACCTTCAAAAAAGTCAAAACTTCGAAATTCACGAACCTTTCGAAATTTTGGAAAACATCGATTTGGGCGAAAGATAAAATGACGTAAAACAGTACTTGAATGCTCTACTTGGTTATGACCTCACCGCTAGATAAATTGAGAGAACGCTGACCAACATCAAGCAGTATGTTTATGACTTTGTCTAAACCTACTCCATTCACTTTCTGTTCAGAAATATAAGCACAATCAGAGACCTCAGCAAACAGACTGGGACCTTCGAAAAGGTTCCCATCATCGGCCTTTTTTAATTCATTGACATCTCTTTGTGCATTTGGCTCGATTAGATAGAACAATAGCTGAGCCTCCAGAAATTTTCAAAAATCAAAGGATCCAATTTATAGCAGCCTACTTCAGCAGAAAGAGTGAATATTTTGATAGTTGGAATTCGGCAGAGTTACTCAACAGCCATAGCTCCTCTGAAGCAACTCCTGCAAACCTGGAATACTTGATCGTATGAGTCAAATATCAACAAACTATTCAAAATCACTTTCACAAACATTTCTCGATAGTTTAAAAATGTTTGCTCATTATTTTTTGAGTTTGTTGATCACATTTCAATGTCATTACTGGACATTTGTTTATCGATGTATTTTACCACATTGTTTATGTACTCTTCTGGAGGAAAATACTTAATTATTGTTCCATCTGGTCTCAGGAAAAATTTGGCAAAATTCCAAGGTACAACCTTTGCTTTTTTGGTCTACGGATCGTATAGCTCACTATTTTTCCTGAGGTATGCATATAAAGGATGTGGGTTTTAGCCATTGACCTCTATCTTTTCAAGAATAGGGAAGGTTGAGTTGAAGTGGTCCTTCACGAAGCTATGTATTTCTGCTGAGGTTCCTGACTACTGGTTATTGAACTGATTGCATGGGACAGCCAGTATTTCTAACCCTTGCTTCTTCCAATCTTCGTAAGATTTGGTCATAGCTTCGTAGTGAGGAGATGTGAATCCTCACTCACACGCAACATTCATTATCATTATCAGTCGCTTCTTTTTCAGATATTCCAGATCAAATGGCTTGCCCCAGATGTCATTGATTGCGATTGAGTAGAAGTTGTTTGTGGTTATGGAGCGATCAACATATTATTGTCCCTTCTTCCAGACACAACAGTTTAGGCACCAGCCAATGCAGCTCATCAAACAGCTGCACATGATATAATACTACAATTTTTCTGATCTAGATAACTTTTTAAACAAATATTCAGATTAAGGAGCTGCCGAATCAGAGGTCAGATGAATTCTCTTTGCCTGTCATTTGAGAATCTATGAACTCTGCCACGGTATCCATTGACACTTCTGGAGGAAAATATTTTATTACTGTCCCCTCTGAGTTGATAAAGAATTTGGCGAAATTCCAAGGAATGACCCTTGCGGTTTCTGTTGAGGGATCATAGAGTTAACTGTGAGTTCGGAGGTAGGAGTAAAGAGGATGAGTGTTGTTTCCGTTAACCTATATCTTTTCAAGAAGAGGGAAATTTGCATTGAACTGCTTGGATGCGAAGTCAAATATCTAAAAAGGCTGTCCAGGCTACTGCTCCTTGAATTGATTGCAGGGCACTGCCAGAATCTAAAAACCTTGATCCTTCCACTTTTCATAGGATTTCACCATTTCTGAGTAGTGATTGTTGGTGAATCCGCATTGTGAAGCTACGTTGACAATCAGAGTAAGTCTTTTGTCCTTAAGATAGTTCAGGTCAAACTGTTTTCCCCAAATGTCGTTGATCTTTACATCAAAGAGTTGGCTTTGTGTCTGTTGACTGATCCTTTCGTAGCCACTCTCAAAGAAAAACATGTTTAGCAGCCATCCGACTGCAGTCATGAAATAGGCGAGCATAAGTGATATATCTGATCTAGTTATAACTTTCGAACTGATGTTTGCTGCAACCAATAACGACCTTCGATAATTTGCAGAAAGGCTCATCAATCAAAGATTTTCGAATCCGGTCATTCGCACCCTTGAGGAGGAAGACTAGAAGTAAGATAAATATAATGAAGTCAGCTGCGGTACGTCAAGATGTCAATGCAATAAAAAATGCCAAAAGAGCTGCAATCAAAGAAATACCAAACCTTGCCAACAGCAGCTGAGTAAAATATGAATAACGTATTTCCGAGAATGTTTTAGCAGACTGTCAAAAAGTATCAATGAAATGATTCAGGGCATACGAGTACATCAACGATGACATGGAAAATATTAGGAAAATTGCCTAGACCTTCATGAACTTTCCGATTACTGAGACCTCAAATGAAGCAGAGTAAAATATTGAAGAATCTGGAGACAAATAAAAAGCAGGTAACGCTGCCGAATAAGCAAAGGATGTTCAATAGAATGCTCCTGTATCACAAACCTCAGAGCCAAAAGAGAAAGAGTAGGAAAAGAATGAGTAGAGAATTGGAACGAAAAGTCATAAATCCAGACCAGCATCTGTTCAGCCCAAAACATAACCAGCTTTGATCGGTTTTCCACAGAGTAGACTTTTTGAACCTTCGAGAGTAAATCCGTTCATTGCTAATAATATGAATTTCATGGACCCGAATGCGAACTCTAAGAGTCTTCAAGCTAAATATCAACATATGCAACTCAACTAAAATTCTCGAAATATAGCGGCCATGACTCAAGCTTCCAAGTTCAGTGCATTTTCCCAAAGCTCTTCTTTCCCAACTTCAGTCATGCCCGGAACCATCTTAGCTCCCAGAGAGACTTCCTTCTCAAAAGAGGCCAAACTGGATATCGGAGATGTTCTGAGATATACACTAGGAGTGAAGAGGTAGAGTGATACAAAAACAATGCCCTAGAATCCATTTCACCGTCCTCCCAAGAGAAATGGCTGAGTGTTTGATTTTTGAGCTCGATCATAATTTATAAAAATAGGCTTCCATGGTCTAAGTTACTCTTTATAAATATGCCTGTATTAATCCTGAACTATGAGCAGAACAGTTATCCTTTTATTCAATGAACTACATGTTTTACGGACCAGGAGAAGTAAAAAGAATAATCGACCACAAAGCACCAGCCGATCGCAGGAAAAAAACAAAAGACTTCCAATATTGCATCATCGATATACAAAACTAATCTAAATGGGTTGATGCTTGCCAACTACAGAACCATCGGGCTCTAATCGATAGATATCATTAAGGTAACCCCTAAGTGCCTAACCCCTTCGGAAAAAAATCCACAGTTTCAGGGTATAACTATGAAGAAAGGGATATTACTCAGCCGACAAGAGGAAGAGGTCGAGGAAGGCCTCCAGGAAGGCCTCCTAAGAACCCATACGACGATAGGCCTCCCAGAAAGCAAAACATGGTATATGAAATGCTGCCAATTTCAATGAATGAAACAATGTTTAAAGTTTCACAGTTCAAAGCCTAAAAATATCATGATTGCTCGATAGCTGTGGAAGGCATTTATTCTGATTCAAACAATCAGATTTACTACAGGGTTCGTGATGAGATGGGAGCATAGACAATCAAATCTAGAAAATGGGTGCTGGGCAAAGACAAGCGTGCATTAATCTACTTTTATGAAAGTCTGATTCGGGAGGTGACCCCTTCCACTATGAATTGATCCTCATTTCCAACATGCTATTTGTTTGTTTTTTGAATGTTTAAATGGGGTATTCAGTGCCACTTTTTTTTATATAAGGAGTCTGAACTGCTAACAATAGAAAGTTATGGCAATCGCTTATTCTAGAGACAAGGACTCAAAAAGCAGGAATCAATAAAGTGGACAGGCTTCGAACTACAAAAAAGCAACCAAGTTCATTCCTCCCACCCACCCTGCCTACATCGTGACATCGAACTTCAAGGGATCCCACATTTCACAGCTGCAGTAATAATTTGACAAGAACTACATAGCGATCAGCATGCAAACAAGCAAAAAGAAGCTGTCGAAGATTCCTGATACTCCCACCGACAAGTATTTCATTGTGGTCGATGACAGTGCTCAGCCCATAGTTCTTCAGGGCTAGTTTTTAACCTTAAACAAAAAGGTGGTGAATTACCCAGGAGCAAATAATGTTAAACAAGTGGTCGAGCAATTCAGCAGCTACATAGGACTGGGACATATGGAAGTTAAAGAAGAAAACGGGAAGAGTAGCTACACCCTCTAGGGGAATAGATCTTCCAGATAACACGAAGAGTTCAGGAAGAGATTATAAGGTGAGAGTAAGTTAATGCTCGGAAGATAGATGAAAGAAAATGGGTAAAATTATAGCAGCAGCAGTCGGCAAATAGAAATTATTGATGGCAACGGAAAAAGAACTATCATGACCAGGCAGATGGAATCTACCACTGTGAACAATGGCCGGAATGCCGTCTCCAATCAGATGTCAACTCACACATAGCAAATGTCCAGAGTTAAAGAGCAGCTGGAATTGGCAAATGCAACTTCTTAGTTAGCACAAGGTCTTTCTTCTGAGGACAAATTCAGACGAGACACTAGCAGAAGTAACATGTTGCAGTCAAACTCCAACAACTTTTCCAACAAGAGCAAATCAAAGTTAACCCTAAAGGAGATAGTGACCCGCAATGAAGAACTTAAAATTAGCCAGGGGTGTATCTACATATACAAGAACGCCAAAGATATTGAAGAGTACAAGTTACTGCTGAGTGAGATCAAACAGAGATACGGATAATCGACGATCATTAATGTTGTCTATAGCATCGATCAGTACAACTACGCATGCAAAATGAGCAAAGAAATATCCAACATCATCCTGATGACTCAAAACTCATATACAAGAGTCAGTAAATTCTTTAAAAACTACCACTCGATAGTCATCTACACTGACGGTAGCGAGCAAATTGAGTACAAAAATTATGACAATGTTGCTCTTTTCACCAACGATTCAGAAAGGATCTTCAGGTTTATTGAAGAATTTGGCAAAAAAAAAGAGTAAATAAGGAAAATGAAAAATGAGAAGTAGCTGACTCAACTTGAAAGAGAAAAGGACAAGGGAAGCATCAAAGGAAGCAGCATTCCAAACCGTCCATAGGTCCAATAAAATGGACAAAGAAAAAACAGCAAAGGGGTTTCAACAAGTAAATAGCCTTAAGCATAACCCAATCGCAAGATCGAGAGAGAAGGTTCCACTCAATATAGAGTTGATAATCTAAAAAGCTCTCCAGCTTAAAGCATTGGTCTCGGAAATTTTGAACCCAGCCATAAAATATATAGCGGAGGACCTGCTGAGAGCATGTCCCCTTCGTTTGTAGGATTTAATGATGCTCTGGAAGACTATAGAAAGAGAGGCTCACCAAAGTGCAATTCTAAAATAAAACTGCTGAAAGTGTAAGATATTGATCAGGCTGCATTGAAAACATTTAAAAAGACAACTCCTCTTCCTAAAGAGTATCCATATTAAGCCTACAACAACATTGCCGAGCTCTAGGTGCAACCATCTCAGAAAGACATCTAAAATGGGAACGTTTCCCCAAGTAGACACAAAATCAAATCAGTAAAATCAAAGGGCAAACTCGATCAATAAATGAAGATCGACAATATAAGCTAAATCAGAGCAGATGTGAATCAGCCATTTTTTTGCCTAGAAAATAATTTTGAGTCTCCTCAATCGATTGGAAATAACATTCAAAAGTCCAAGCCTTATCAAAGGGTTAACTGTGAATATCCCGATAATACAGGAGGGAATAAACTGGAAACAGGTCTTTCTCTTGAGCCAAGCAACTGCTCACCAAGTAGCAAAAGGATTAGAAGATTGAAATCTAATAGAAAGATCGATGACAAAACAAGTATCAGATAGCCTTCAAGAAAGGAATAAAGCACACCTTCAAATCCTCTTCAAAATTAACAAAGCCCATTAATGACTGCCCATCTGAGGAAAAGTTCAGATGTTGGCAAATAAAACAACTAGAGCCGGGAAGAAAGATTAAGATATGCTCGGAGAAGGTCTCATGCTCAGCCCGAACAGGTAAAACTGGCTGTCCGCTGTTAAAAATCATTAAGGAGTCTTGGACAAGGTGAAAAAACCCTTAATAACAAGCCAAGTGCCAACGCTCCCAGCTTGAATCCGAGAAGCAGCATTCAGAGTAAAAGCTCATATACCGGCAAAAAGGTAAGATTTCAGCCAACTATTGGGAAGTTAGTGGAGGGAAGCCGATCGATGGACTCCGATCATTCTGGCTAAATTAATGATTACCCTCAGATAGGCATTGACAATATCAAAAGTTTTGAAGAAGAATCATCGGAAAGCGAACGAGATAATTCCCTATCTTTAAAAAAATCCAAGGTTGATCCTGGAACTCGAATTGGTGGCAGCATAATTCGGGAAGAAAAATAATACGAGGGACGTTCAGAATAACAATAACAGTTTGAAATATACAGACCTTTTACAAAAGGCTAAAATGAGGAAGCAAGCTAGAAGTTGCTAAAAAATAAGAATAAATAAGATAAACCAATTGAAAGCCAGATCTTGATTCACAGCAAGGGAAAAAGTTATATTGAAGATGGTTCTTCATAATTTGAAAGTGAAGTTTTTGTAAGTCATAATAATCTTAATGAGAACCATAAAAATGAGAAGAAAAGGATCAAAAAATAGTGTAAAAGCGCAGAAGATTATATCTCTGAAGATTTGGCCATGAAAATGACTTCCAATCCTCAAGGACGACTTGACAAAAGAAAAACTGTCCGAAAAGGGTGTAGCTATCCACCTGAAATATATCAGATGGACAGCTCGGTTTCATAAATTGAGGAGTATCAATTTATAGCGTCTGCTGGGAGTAATCAACAAAGAGATAAACATAGGCTCATCAATGCCAACATTTAGGATAAAAAATTAAGTGAGGAAAATCTTAGTCATTATGCTTTTCAGGATCCTTCTGCTAATCTTGAACATTCAAATGTTTTTCATCATTCAGACATTTCTTCTATCCACGGAGAG
>Ga0100402_1001067_pt1 | contig 32012 bp, 37 predicted proteins | sample CryGeyme20150102_FD_80419 | JGI IMG/M metagenome (GOLD analysis project Ga0100402, IMG submission 80419) | Groundwater microbial communities from Crystal Geyser aquifers in Utah, USA - Crystal Geyser metaG 2015-0102 | ecosystem: Environmental > Aquatic > Deep subsurface > Groundwater | place...
ACTTTTCCAGAACACTTAAGCATGTTCTTCTCTAGAAACAATTCAATGTCTTTTGTGGCAAAAGATCCTAAGTAATCCTCATACCGATGAATCCAGTCTAGTAAATTTTCCCAGAGCCCTCTTTTAGCAATGGATCATTTGGAACATCTTCTACTTCAATTATTTTTGTCATTTTACTTTGTTTTTGTACAGCTATTTACAATACTATACATAAAAGTTGTTCTGTCAAAAAAAACCGCCTTAGCGGTCTTTTTTAATTGTTTATATCTATAAAACTGTAGCTGAGGCTAGCTTGTCTCCGTCTCTAAGCTTCATAACTGTAACCCCTTGAGTATCTCTACCTAGAGTGTTGATTTCCTTGATCTCTGTTCGAATAATCTGACCCTTATTTGAAACCGCAATAAGCTCTTCTGAGGTTTCATCTACAAGGCGTGCCACAATCAACTTCCCTGTTTTAGCTGTTATTTTCACTGTTTTGATTCCTGAGCCACCTCTGTTTTGGACTTTGTATTCTGAAATCTTTGTTTGTTTTCCGTATCCGTTTTCTGTTAGGACAAAGACATTTGCATCCTTTGTTCCGCTTTTCAGGATTCCAACTCCAACTATCTCATCATCTTTTTTAAGCTTCATACCTCGAACTCCAGCAGCTGTTCGTCCCATTTCTCGAACATCAGCCTCCTTGAATCGAATAGCTTGCCCTTCTCGCGTAGCCAAAACTATCTCATCCTTATCATCTATAAATCGAGCAGAGTATAGCTTGTCATCTCCTTTTAGATTAATAGCTATCAGACCGCTTCTTCTCACCTCTCTAAAGCTTTCAGCGGAAGTCTTCTTGATTACGCCTTCTTTTGTAGTTAGAAGTAAGTACTTGCTGTTGTTCTTTTTCTCAGCATCCATAGCAAGAATACTTGTTACATTTTCATCTCCATCAAGCTGAAGAAAGTTTACAATAGCCTTTCCTTTTGTAGCCCTTCTACCCTCTGGAATGTCATACATTTTCATTTGGTAGGCTTTTCCATGATCAGTAAAGAATAGTAGGTCGCTATGAGTTGTTGTGTTAAGAAGTTCTGTTACAACATCCTCTTCCTTTGTAGAAATATCCACAACCCCAACTCCTCCACGCTTCTGCTTCTTATATTCATCTGGGTCAGTTCTCTTTACATAGCCACCTTTAGTAAATACAAGAACTGATTCTTTGTTTGGAATCAAGTCTTCACTAGAGATGTTTTTTACACCCCCAGCTATAACATGTGTTCGTCGCCCATCCTTGTATTTCTCTCTAATTTCAGCTAACTCATCTGAGATAGTTTTAAGAATCATCTTTGGTGAAGCCAAAAGAGCTTTTAGGGCTTTAATAAGTGCTTGCTTTTCTTTTAGTTCTTCTTCAATAGCTTTTCTTTCTAGACCGGCCAACTTCTGAAGTCGCATCTCCAAGATTGCATCAGCTTGAATATCGGTAAACTTGAATTTCTTCATTAAATTAACTTTTGCTTCTTCTTTATCTTTTGAGGCTCGAATTATTTTAATAACTTCATCGATCTTATCAAGAGCTATTTTAAGTCCAAGCAATATATGCTCTCGAGCCTCAGCTTTAGCAAGATCAAATTTTGTCCTTCGTACAATCACCTCTTGACGGAAAGTTACAAACTCTGCAAGCATAGACTTCAAGGACATTGTCTGAGGTACACCATTCACAAGCGCAACCATGTTGAAGTTGAACTTCTGTTCTAGCTGAGTGTTTTTGTATAGGAAATTTAAAATCTTTTGTGGTTGGGCGGAATTCTTTAGCTCTATAACCACTCTGATATCTCGAGTAGATTCATCTCGTAGATCCTTTAGACCAACAAGTTTTTTATCTCTTACAAGGTCAGCAATAGACTCAATAAGCCTAGCTTTATTTACTCTATAAGGAATAGAAGTGATGATTATAGCGAAGTAGCCTGATTTCATCTCCACGATCTCAGCCTCACCTCGAGTAACAATTCCTCCGCGACCTGTATTGTAGGCATGTAGAATATCATTTTTACCATAAATAATTCCTCCTGTTGGGAAGTCTGGGCCTTTTACAAATTGCATTAGATCTTCTGTTGTTGCATCTGGATTGTCTATAAGATGGTTTGTAGCGTCAATAATTTCTTCCAGGTTATGAGGGGCAATGTTCGTAGCCATACCAACAGCAATACCAAGGGTTCCGTTTAAAAGAAGAGCCGGCACAGCAGCGGGAAGAACAGATGGCTCCTTAAAGGCTCCATCATAGTTTGGCTGGTAATCAATAGTATCTTTTTCAATATCACGAAGAAGTTCCCCTGCTATTTTTGACATTTTTGCTTCTGTATAACGCATAGCAGCAGCATTGTCTCCATCAATAGATCCAAAGTTTCCTTGACCGATAACAAAAGGATATCTGTATGAAAATTCCTGAGCTGTGTTTACCATTGCATCATAAACAGAAGTGTCTCCATGAGGGTGATACTTACCGATTACTTCTCCGACGATTCGAGCAGACTTAACAAATTTGGCATTATAATTTACTCCAAGCTTATGCATGGCATAGAGAATACGTCGATGTACAGGCTTTAACCCATCGCGAATATCAGGAAGAGCCCGAGCTACAATCACGGACATGGCATACGCAAGATATGACTCTTTCATTACTGATGAAATACTTGTAGGGATAATACCCTCATGCTTTGAAGATTCTTCTGGTGTTTTTTCTACTGATTTTTTAGCCATAATATCCTTTAATTATATCATATTCAACTTGAGTTTTCATCTAAAATATATCAGAAAATTCTGTTTTAATTGTGTCAAAAATCCCTGGTTGATCTGTTGTTTTAAAATACTGAGGAGGGGACACAATCATCCAAATAGCCAGAATGGCCAACATTGAAACAGAAACCAAAAATATTAAAAGCTGTCTTTTTGTTTTTGGATTGATTTCTCTCATGTCCTATTTATTATTTCCTTTTAGAAATAAACAACCTCACCTTGCTTACCTGCTAAATCTTTCTTCTTTAGAGTAAGCTTATCTACTGGTTTTGTGTTTTCTGATCCTGATTCCTTCAAAAACGCACCAAGTGACTTCTTATCATAATCCATAGGAATGATAATTGAGGGCTCTAAACTAGTAGCTAGTTTTTGTGCTTTTGCGGGAGATAGAAGTGTATCTGATACGGGAACAAAAACAATGTCTGGATTCCCTATTATTTCCTTTTGCTCAATAGTTAGATCAGCATTGAAAAGTGCCCCCAGAAAACAAATGTTCATATCTTCAAGAGTTAATGTATATATTGTATTGATGTACTCCTTTCCATCTATCTCAGTCTCTGAAGAAACTCCTTTTATAAATACATCTTGAACCTCATAGTCTCCAGGACCATCAACAACAAAAGGCACATTGTCTCCATGTGAAGCATTTTCAATACCATTGTAGTCTTCATGATTTACAGAAGAAAATACTATAGTAGATCCAAACTTTGTTTTTCCTCCATCTTTTGAGTCTTTAGAAATTGGATTAAAGGCTAGGGTTATATCCCCAAAAGTCACCTTAAAAAATTGTTTTCCGAAATGTGTAATTACCATACCTGCTAGTATACAGTATTTTATATTTAGTATCAAAAAGAAAAAATCCCCGGCCAATTGGCTGGGGATTTTAGTAAGGGCATCCTCATTGCTAAACATAACAATGAAGTCGTTGAACTTATATCTAATAAAACCTCGGTAATATTAACCGTAACCACGAGAGAGGTTTTATGTATAAGATAGAAAACTGTTTCAATACCGTGTATGGCGATAACTTTTTCTATTACCAACAAAGATCTGTGGGTGTTTGATGAGCCCTTTTTTCATCACAAAACACCATGTCTTACAAAGAGTATAGCACATTGAGATTATTTGTCAAGTCTTTTTACAAGACCCTCTATTAGAGCTTGCTATCCCCCACCATTATGATAAAGTATTCCCTGTTATAAGCCGGGTGCTGATGTTAACCCCTTGTTTTCAGATTTGGATGAAACAAGGACACTCAGACTACCCACAAGCCTTCCGCCTTATAAACAGGCGGAATTTTATTTAAAATATGACAATAGATTTAAAAAACATTGTAGAAGATTCAAAGGTAAAGCCAGAAGTTGGTACTTTGATTGAAGGAAATGTAATCGATATCCAAAGTGGTGCTGTTTATGCTGATCTTATTCCCTACGGAACAGGAATCATCTACGGACGAGAATACAACTCTTCAAGAGACATCATCAAGAATCTAAGTATTGGTGACACTATCAAAGCTAAGGTTGTTGAAAAAGAAAATGATAATGGATACGTTGAGCTTTCACTTAAGGAGGCAAAGCAAGCTCTTCTTTGGAAAGAAGCTGAAGTATCTATCAAAGATAAGACAGTTTTCAACCTTCTTGTAAAAGAAGCAAACAAAGGTGGTCTTATTATCGACTGGCAAGGACTTCAAGGATTCCTTCCAGCTTCTCAACTAAAGCCAGAGCACTACCCTAGAGTAGAGAACTCTGATAAGGAAGAAATTCTAACAGAGCTTAAGAAGCTTATCGGAGAGCGAGTTACAGTAATTATGCTTGCTGCTAATCCAAAAGAAGGAAAGCTTATCTTCTCTGAAAAAGATACAAACCCAGAAGAAAAGAAAGAGATCATCGGAAAGTATTCACTTGGAGATGAAGTTGAAGGAGAGATCGCTGGGGTAGTAGACTTCGGAGTATTCATCAAACTAGAAGAAGGGCTAGAAGGTCTAGTTCACATCTCAGAACTTGATTGGGGTCTTGTAGAAAATCCACGAGAACTATTCAAACTAGGAGACAAGGTGAATGCAAAAGTTATTGAAATCAAAGATGGAAAAGTTTCTCTATCTATCAAAGCTCTAAAGCAAAATCCATGGGATAAGCACAAGGAGACTTACAAGAAGGGAGATATAGTGAAGGGTGCTGTTATTAAGTTCAATAAGCACGGAGCACTTGTTTCTATCCAAGAAGGAGTAGCTGGACTTGTTCACAACTCACTATTTGGTGGTACAGATAAACTTCGAGAGAAGCTATCACTTGGGAAGACTTATGACTTCCAAATCACATTGTTTGAACCAAAAGACCAGAAGATGACACTTGCTTACCTTGATAAGGACGCAAAATAATCTATTTTAAAAAACCACCTTCGGGTGGTTTTTTGTTTATTGACATGCTAAATTTGTATGTTAGTCTAGATCCAAACTAATACAAGTTAAAATGGAAGTAACTATCATAGGATATGCTCCTTCGCCAGGACCAAAAGGTGGTCTATGTATCCCAATCTACTACGATAGGACGAGTGGTAAGCATATTTTTCACACACTTAGCGAAGATCTAAAAAAGATAACTGATTTCGATAGGAGTCAACCTCTCAAAGGGAAATTTCAAGTGCCGGTTGTTCTACCTGAGGTATTCCAAAAGAAAATTTCAATTGGAGATATGCCGGTATTCATTATCAGTTTTGGTGAATTCAGAACTATTGGCAAATGTATGAATGGATTTTTAATGGGAACAGCTGAAGAGCTTCTACCATACAAAGAAATGCTAAGTGCTTTTTTTGACAGGTCAGCAAATGAAGAACTTTTAGAAATCTTCAAAACAGCTCAATGTTAGACAAAAATCAGAAAACAAAAAACAAGGCAAATGAGCATACTTTCAGCAATCCAAATTCGTAATAACAAAATACTTAGCAGGGCTAGGGAAATAAAATCAAAAATGCCCAAAGCTGAACATACCAACAGACTACAGAAAGTTTTATCTCTTGGTATTAAGGGTCCAACCTTAAAAGAATACTGCGCTCAGATTTAATTATTTGTATCATAAATAGCAAAAAGCCCCGACTTACCGGGGCTTTTTTATATCTAAACAACTCTAAATCTTGGGATGATTTTAATTTTTTGTAATATCCTCCAACAAAGTATTGTTAGGATTAATACATTTATTCCCATAGGAATTGGAGAGAACTCTTTTACTAAATTCCAAATACTTATCCATTGGATACGTAGTGTTCCATTCACTGTCTCTATATTTTCTGTGAAGTCTTGATCTTCCTCGTCTAACATATCAAGTCTATTTTCTGCATTCCCTATTCTAGAAAGAAGATTGCTACTCTGAGAATTGTAGCTATTATTTTCATTAGACTTATCTCTTTTCAACTGACTCAACTGGCTTTGCATGCCAGCAATCTGTGACTCATACCATGCGATCTCTGAATCTGTTGCATCATCTACGGCAGGAATCTGTGAGGTAAGTGTGTCAATTGATGATTCAAGATTAAATATTTGACTATTTAATGAAGATATTCTTTGAGCGTGAGCGCTGTCTAGTTCTTCCTTTTGAGCTTCTAACCTATAAAGCGTTTCATTTGCATCTTCTGTTCTATTCTCAATCCCCTGTTTCTGGTTTAAAAGATTTATAGATGAAGACCCTTCTACATAAAGTTTCTTGTGAGTAAGCTGCTCGATTTGGTATTTGAATTCAAACAGGTTACTCTTCGGTATTACAAAAGAAATATAACCACTTTTATCAGTTTTATTAAGAGAATCAACTCGCCCACCGGAATTTCTAATAATTTCTTCAGAGTCTCTTGTAACCCCTGATACGTCACGAGTCTTAAGTGTTCCTGTATAACTCGTCTTCATAAATTCACGAGTATCTTCGACACTTGATTTTTTACCTTGATCATTATAAATAATCATGTCTGGTATCGCGTCAGTAGACATCATCCCAGGAGACACATTGTACCCAGAATCAATTCCAAGCGTATTACCCATCATAGAGCTTCCAACCCATACAATAAGAGCTAGTACAGCGACCAGCACCATACTGCTAATGATAATTTTCTTTTTTGAAACCTCAATCACCCATTCAGGTTTTTTATTTAAATCTTCTTCCATAAGTTTTATATATAAACTAGTAAGTAATATTTTTATTATACCATCAAGAAACCGTGTTTTAATTTATCTCAATAAATACTTGATTAATCCAATTTTTTGGGTAATGTGAAAATAAACTTAAAATAGGTACACATGCCAACATTCACAGTAAAAGGATTACCTCAGCATACAAATGACAGTGAGTATGATGAGCTTGAGACAGCACTTAAAAAGACTGCAAGTATTGCAACGGGGATGAATATTAAGCCCAAGAACATCATCGTACACTTTGAAGCAAACGCTCGAAGAAGAATGATTCACGCAGATCAAGCAAATATTTCTATTGTAATAGACGGTCTTTATCCAGATAAAAACAGGAGTGACGAAGTTGTTTTTAAGTTATGTAAGAGCGCATATCTTGTAATGAAGCATCGGCTCGGAAAAGAAAGTTTTCAGTATCTTTTTCTAGATAATGAGAATGGAGACTTTCCAGGTTTTATTGAAGCTATACCAAATTTTATTAGAAGCAGAGAATGTGATTACTCCAGCTCAAAAGCAAGGGCTGGGAAATAACAAAAACCCGCCAGTTGGCGGTTTTTTTAATTATATTTATTCATCGCAACCTCTTTCCCGAACTCCATAAAAGTTTTGATCGCTTCTTTTATATCTTTTGCTAAAGCTAAATCTTTATCTAGATCTGTTTTTGAAAATTCTTTTAAAACATAGCTTGACGTGTCTGTTGGGCGAATAGCTTTTCCCTCTTCATCTACGGGAGCAATTCCAACTCTAATCCTCAAAAAAGCTTTCTCTTCAAGCTCTGAGATTATAGACTTAAGTCCGTTGTGTCCGCCAGCCCCTCTGTCAAAAGAAAGTTTAAAAGTCCCCACAGGTAAATCTATATCATCATAGACAACAACAAGACGATTCATATCTATACCATCTCGATCCATCAATTCCTTTATTGCCTTTCCAGATAAGTTCATAAATGTATGAGGCTTCACAAGAATGGCTGTATGACTCAAAAATTCTCCTGACCAGTAATCAGCTTGTGCATATTTATCCTTGTTCCAAGAGATGTCTCCCGCAATTTCATCCAATATTAAGAAACCGATATTGTGTCGAGTTCTCATATACTTCTCTCCTGGATTTCCTAGTCCTGCAATTAAAAACATATGAGATAACAATACAATAATTATCTTTTTGCAACAAGTCGCGCACTATAGTACAATTGACCGCATGAATCAATCACCGCTTAATCAAAGTCCCTTTATTCCTGAAGCTCCCACCCCAACTAAGTCTACTTTCTGGGAGACACTAAAATTTGTTTTTATTGCAATAGTCATCGTGGTTCCAATTAGAATGTTCGTTGCGCAACCTTTTGTTGTACATGGAGAGTCTATGGATCCTACTTTTGATGATGGTCAATACTTAATAGTAGATGAAATTAGCTACCATCTCTCAGAGCCAAAGCGTGGAGATGTTGCTATTATTCGATACCCACAAAACCCAAAAATTTTTTTCATAAAGAGAGTCATCGGTCTGCCAGGAGAAACTATTAAAATAGCAGGAGATGTTGTAACTATTTTCAACAATGAACATCCAGAAGGGTTTGAACTTGATCAAGAGTTTGTTGAGTTCCCCGCTTCTAATGTCCTAGAGAAAAAAATTGGTCCAGATGACTACTTTGTAATGGGAGACAATAGAGCAAAGAGTTCAGATTCTAGAATTTGGGGAACAGTTCCCTCAAAATACATGATTGGAAGAGCGTTAGTTAGGCTGCTGCCATTTGATGAATTAGGATTATTACCAGGTGATATAAATTTTAGTAAATAAAATATGGCTAAAAACGAAAACAAAAAAGAATTACAGTCTGTAAAAGGAATGAGAGATATGATGGGAGATCAGTACTATGCTCTTCAAGGTTTTTTTGAAAAGGCACAAGAGATTTGTGAGTACTATGGACTTCAACCAATTGAAACTCCAACCCTAGAACAAGAGGATGTATTCCTAAAAGGCGTAGGAGAAGGAACTGATATTGCAGAAAAAGAGCTATACTCTTTAAAGACAAAAGGGAGAGATAAGCTGGCGATGCGACCAGAAACTACAGCTGGAATAATGCGAGCATATATTGAACATGGAATGCACAGCAAACCACAGCCAGTTATGTTTTATACATACGGTCCAGTTTACAGACATGATAAACCTCAAAGAGGGCGATACCGACAATTCTGGCAATTTGGAGTTGAAATATTGGGAAGCACAAAGACTATTTCTGATGTTATGGCTATCCATCTAGCAGATTTAATTCTAAAAGAATCTGGAATTAAAGATATTACCCTTAAAATAAACTCACTTGGAGATTCAGATTCCAGAAAGGAGTATGTAAAGACTCTAACTGCTTACTACCGAAAGCATGTTAATAAAATGGGAGCTACAGACAGACAAAGAATGAAGACAAACCCTCTAAGAATCCTAGATTCAAAAGATGAAAAAGTTATTGAGATAAACAAAGAAGCTCCTCAAAGTATTTCTTCTCTTAATACACTAAGTAAAAAGCACTTCAAGGAAGTTCTAGAGCACCTTGACCAACTTGGAATAGAGTATGAGATAGATCACAAGCTAGTTCGAGGTCTAGATTATTATAGTCACACAGTTTTTGAATTTTTCACAACACCAGATAAAAATGAAGAAGGTGAAGAATTGAAACCTTTAGCTCTAGGTGGTGGTGGAAGATATGATTACCTGGCAAAAATAATGGGAGGTAAAAGAGACGTGCCAGCTGTTGGATTTGCCTTTGGTGTGGATAGAATCATAGAAGCTACAACTAAAGAGATTAAGCCAAAAGTTAAAAAGAAACCAAAGGTTTACTTCATCCAACTTGGACAAGAAGCCAAACTAAAAAGTCTTGCAATTATAGAGGAGCTACGAAATGCAAAGATTCCAGTTTCACACTCACTTTCAAAAGATGGCCTATCTCAACAGTTAGCAATTGCTGAAAAACTTGGAGTAACTCAAGTGCTTATATTTGGACATAAAGAAGCCCTAGAAGGATCAGTGATTGTCAGGACGATGAAAACAAGATCACAAAAAACAGTTGCGATAGACAAACTCGCTGATTATCTAAAAAAGACAAAGTAAAAATAATTCTTAAGTATTTAAAAACCTCGCATCAAAGATGTGAGGTTTTTAAATAATCGTATACCTTCCTTCAAGAAAAGATGTTGATGTTTGCCAGCATGGTGTTTTCATGCTTAAATAAGCACACTTATGTCAAAAGAAATCGTACAACTAGGGCATCCTGCATTGCGAGAAGTCTCAAAAGAGATTCAAGATGACCAAATCTCTAGCACCGAAACTATGGCGCTTATTTCTAACATGAAAGAATCTTTGAACACTCAGAATGATGGAATAGGATTATCTGCCCCTCAGATAGGAGTAACAAAAAGAGTGTTTATAGTTTCTCATAAACTTTTTGAGAATGACCCCACCTCAAAAGACATGGTTTTTATAAACCCCGTAGTTACTTGGAATTCAAAAGAAACAGAATCAGCTGAGGAGGGTTGTTTATCTATACGCGGAGTATATGGGAACGTAGAAAGACCACTCAGTGTAAAGATTGAAGCTTTCAATGAAGATGGTGTTTACTCCGAGTATGAAGCAAGTGGAATTTTAGCTAGAATTTTTCAGCATGAAATAGATCATTTAGATGGGATACTATTCATAGATAAAGCCACTGATATAAAAGAAATACCTTATGAAGGATAATTTTGTATTTTTTGGGACGCCTGAGCCTGCTGTAATTGTTCTTGAGCAATTAAAGAAAGTAGGTCTGTTCCCTACTCATATTGTCACAAATCCAGATCGCCCAGCCGGACGAGGTCTTGCTATGCAAGCTAGCCCAGCGAAAATTTGGGGAGAGGAAAATATTATCCCAGTCTTAACTCCGGAAAAAATGGATGGGAATTTTATAAAAAATCTTGAAGAAATAAATCCTGCATTATGTATTGTAGTAGCATATGGAAAAATTCTTAAAAAAGAAATTCTGGATATTCCTGAAAAGGGCTTTCTTAATGTTCATCCGTCACTTCTTCCTCTACATCGAGGGGCCACACCCATCCAAAGCTGTATCTTGTCTGGAGATAAAGAAACAGGGGTTACTGTTATGCAGCTCGATGAAAAAATGGACCATGGCCCAATTGTGGCTCAAGAATTTTTAGAACTACAAGGAAATGAACTTAGTCCAGATCTGCACAAAAAACTTTTTGAAATTGGTGGAGATCTTTTAGCAGAAGCTATTCCAGAATATATCGCTGGAAACATTGACTTGCAAGATCAAGATGATGAGTTGGCAACTTACGCAGAAAAAATTGAGAAAAAAGACGGTGAGATTTTAGAATCTGATACAGATGAAATCAAATGGCAAAAATATCGAGCATACTACGGATGGCCAGGAGTTTTCTATTTTAATAATGATAGGAGAGTAAAAATTTCAAGTGCTCGTTTTGAGAAAGAAAAATTCATAATAGAGAGAATAATTCCTGAGGGTAAAAAAGAACAAGAATACAAAAAATCCGCTTAAGCGGATTTTTTATTTACCAAGGTTTGATTCCTTTTATTCTCTTTTTTAAACTCCGTGCTCCACGAATGAATAGATTTCGAGATCGATCTCGGTCTTGCTTTAGGTAACGTAAGATTTTTTCTTGAATGATATCAATAGCGGCATATAAATCAGACTCAGATGTGTCTGCATAAAAATCTTTTCCAGAAAATGTCACTCTACATTCTGCACGATAAAGATTTTCAGAGTTGTTGTGGTGATTGGTAGTCTTAGCAACCTCAAATTCCACCAAAATGTCTGACTCTACTCTTGAGAGAATTTTTTCAAGGGCAGAAACTTTTGTTTCCACATATTCTCGAATTGCATCAGTAAGATCTATTCCAGTGGCTTTTATATTTAATGTCATATTTTCCATAATGGTTTTTTTGATTATGCTATTAATACTTATATTATAACAGATTAATCGATATCCACAGATAGAAGCTTACTTGGATGGTGGTGACCATTCACAATTCTGACTCTATTTTCTGTTATTTTGTAGTGGCCCGCAACAAGCTCTACCACCCTCCTGTTGGCTAAATTACGCTCTGCTGGCTCTTTTATCTGGGCAACAAAGGAATTCTCACTTTTCTGGATAAATATCTCTTTTTTTGACTTTGCGGCGACTAAAACCTTTATATACATAGTTGCATTTTACCACTTTTTTGATAGAATCTCTTAGTATCAAAAATTGGTACAAAACCAGTATTCCGGTGTAGCTCAGCTGGTAGAGCAGTCGACTGTTAATCGACTTGTCGCAGGTTCGAGTCCTGCCGCCGGAGCTCGTACAAAAATAGCCTTTTAATTAAGGCTATTTTTTGTTACCTGAGATAGGATTCGAACTTATTGACTAAATATGAGTTAATTTTTATTACCTTGGGTGGGGCTTTATTAGATTGTTTCTTTGACATATACCCTATGGGGGTATATGATAATTACATATGAAAACTTCAAAAGAAAAACTAATTCATCGTTTTAATAGGATCGAGGGTCAAATTCGTGGTATTAAAAATTTAATAGAAAAAGATACGTATTGTATAGATGTAATTACTCAAACATCTGCCGTAAGAAGCGCCCTGAAATCTCTCGAGGATATTTTATTAGAAGAACACCTCTCAACTTGTGTGGTGAATCAAATACGTTCTGGTAAAGAAAAAAAGGCGGTGGAAGAGATTATCAAAGTTTATAAATTGAAAAAATAGAATACTATGAAAATCACCAAAACATACCCAATCAAAGGAATGCATTGTGCAAGCTGTGCGAGTATTATTGAGAGAACAATAAGTAAACTTGATGGAGTAGACCAAATATCTGTAAACCCTGCAACAGAGAGTGTAAACATTTCTTTCGACGAAAAGAAAACTACCCCCGATGAACTAAACAGAAAGTTAAAACCCCTTGGTTACTCTTTTGTCCTGCCTGCCACTACCCCAGCAATGGATCACAATTCCCACAATATGACAGCTGAGGAAATGGGTATGAGTGCGAGCGAGCACTCAGAGCACCTTGGGCTAAACCAAACAAAAGCAGAAAAACTAGAAGAGCTTTCTGCAATGAAGACAAATCTTATGTTGGCTATTCCTATTGCAATTATAAGCCTCTTTATGATGGGATGGGATATTTCTATACAGCTAAACCTTATAAAGGAAATGCCTAGTATTTGGATGGATTTCTTTCATCACCTCCTGCCAGTAATGGCAACATATATTCTTTTTGTTATGGGAAAGCCATATCTGCTTGGTCTTTATCGTTTTCTAAAAACTGGATATGCAAATATGGACACTCTGATTGGCCTTGGAACCTCAGTCGCCTTTTTGTATAGTTTTATAATTACCGCTTTTAAAGAGCCTCTTGAGCAATACCTAAATGTTGGTGCGACATATTTTGACGTCACAATCATAGTTATCATTTTTATTGCTCTTGGGAAATACTTAGAAACAAAATCAAAACTAAAAACTGGCGACGCTATAGAGAAACTTTTGAATCTCCAAGCAAAAACAGCCCTTGTTATACGTGATGGGAAAGAAGTAGAGATCCCTGTAGAACAAGTAGTCCAAGGAGATCTCATACTTATCAAGCCAGGAGCAAAGATTCCTGTGGACGGAATTATTACAGAAGGATCATCTTTTATAGACGAATCAATGGTAACTGGAGAACCAATGCCTTCTCAAAAAAGCATTGGTGATCACGTGGTGTCTGGAACAATCAACACAACAGGAGCCTTTACGTTTAAAGCAACAAAAGTTGGAGGAGAAACCCTTCTCGCTCATATTATAAAAATGGTTGGAGAAGCACAGAGCAGTAAAGCTCCTATACAGGCATTGGCTGACAAGATATCTGCAATTTTTGTTCCAGCTGTTCTAGTGATCGCCTTTGTAACTCTTGGTTTGTGGCTTATTATTGGTTCAGGAACCCTAGGGTTCTCCCAAGCTCTCTCTTTTGGATTAGTTTCATTTGTTGGGGTTCTTGTAATCGCGTGCCCTTGTGCGCTTGGTCTGGCAACCCCTACAGCAATTATTGTTGGGGTTGGGAAAGGAGCTAGAGAAGGAATCCTTATAAAAGACGCAACTACGCTAGAAAAGCTTCATGAAGTAGACACGGTAATCGTAGACAAAACTGGAACAATAACTATTGGAAAACCAACACTGGTTGATATCAAAAATAGCTCCAACCTAAATGAGGAAGGATTCATATCTATAATTGCGTCTCTTGAAAAGAAATCTGAACACCCTATAGCACATGCAATAGTGCAGTATGCAAAAGAGCATGATTTGAAAATATCAGAGGTTTCAAACTTTGAAGGGTTACAAGGAAAAGGATTAAAGGGTCTTATCAATCAAACAGAATATTTCCTTGGAAATGAACAATTAGTAAAAGATCTGAATCTGACCTTTGATGGTTCTTTACTAGAAGAATATACCACTCAAGGTAAAACCCCCGTTATCTTAGCAACAAAAGATTCTGTTATGGGATTTGTTATGGTTGCAGACAGGATAAAATCTGAATCAAAACAAGCGATAACAAATCTTCACAAGCTCGGGATCAAAGTAATAATGGTTACAGGAGATAACGAGAAGGCAGCCAAGCATATCGCATCAGTTGTTGGTATCGATGAGGTGGTGGCACATGTCTTACCTGCTGACAAACTTGCAAAGATAAAGGAACTCCAAGCTAGTGGAAGTATTGTCGCAATGGCAGGAGACGGTGTGAACGATGCACCAGCGCTAGCGCAAGCTGATGTTGGAATCGCGATGGGTACTGGTACAGATGTGGCTATAGAGTCTGCGGGAATTACACTTCTTGGCGGAGATGTTTCAAAAATAGTAAAAGCAATCAGACTTTCAAATATCACCATGGCAGGTATCAAGCAAAATCTCTTCTGGGCATTTATTTACAACATAGTGGGAATTCCCCTTGCAGCTGGCCTATTCTTCCCATTTTTCGGATGGCTACTGTCCCCTGTTTTCGCAGGGTTTGCAATGGCAATGTCTTCGGTTTCTGTTGTTTCAAACTCACTTAGAATTAAAGGCAAGAAACTCTAATTAACATCGCTATATGAAAAAATACACATTTCACGTTTCAGGAACTCATTGTCCATCATGCAAAATCTTGATTGAAGATATTTTAATGGAGCAAGATTTTATTAAAAGCACAAAGGTTGATTTGAAAAAGGAAATAATTGATATCGAGTTAGATAATGAAAAATCAGAAAATGAGATACTTCTTGTTCTTAATGACAAATTGAAGTCTCACAATTATGTATTTTCAAACGATAAATTAGAGGTGGAAAATAAAAACAGTATGGTTTTCTGGAAAGCTTTGCCGATTGGAGTTTCTTTTCTGGTTTTATTTTTCTTACTCCAAAAATCTGGAATATTGAATTTTGGAATAAACGGAGAAATAACACCTATTACAAGTTTACTTATTGGACTTGTGGCTTCTGTTTCTAGTTGTCTAGCTATTGTTGGTGGACTAGTACTTTCTCTGTCTGCAAAAATATCTCAAGATGACGTCAGTGACACAAAAACCTTTATTCTTTTTCATGGTGGAAGACTTGTAGGCTTCGCGGTATTAGGAGGACTTCTCGGGTTGGCTGGAAAAGCTATCGGCATAAATTATACTTTCTCAGTAATACTTGGCCTTGTGGCCTCTGTAATCATGATTATGCTTGGCTTGAATTTAATCGGTGTTTTTAAAAATAACAAAATAACACTGCCTTCCAATATCTTCGGCTTCTTTAGAAAAATTGAGCACACAACACTGGCGCCTATCCTAGTGGGTGTTGGAACATTCTTTCTTCCCTGTGGATTTACCCAATCAATGCAGTTCTCTGCGCTCTCTAGTGGGTCGTTCTCATCAGGGCTTCTAATTATGCTCTTTTTTGCTCTAGGAACGCTGCCTGTGCTGTTAGCACTTTCTTTTGGATCAGCTTCTCTTGCCCATTCTAAACACGCTCCGTTATTCTTTAAATCAGCGGGTGTTGTTGTAGTAGGGCTAGGACTGTTTGCACTCATAGGAGGACTCGTTTCCTTGGGAATTATAAACCCATTCTTTAATATATAATTAAGAACATGAAAGATTCAGATTCAAAGAGCTCAAATAAAAGTATTCTACTTTCTTCAGGTTTTGCAATACTTCTTGTTGTAGGAGCCATATTAATGGTCAAATCAAGCGAAGATGGTGCTAGCCCAGTAAACAACGTGGAGGTTGTAGAGGGTGTTCAGTACGTCAATATTACAGCCAGAGGTGGATATTCTCCTTCTGCATCAGAAGCTCAGGCTGGTATTCCAACAAAACTCAATGTTAAAACTGACGGAACATTTGATTGTTCAAGCTTCCTAGTGATCAATGAATTAAATTATCAAGGCACACTTCCTCAAACTGGTGAGACTGAAATCGATTTAGGTGCCCATGAACCAGGAACAACATTGAGTGGAACATGCAGTATGGGGATGTATAATTTCAAAATTAATTTTAATTAACCGAAGAAACCAGGTGCTCTATCTCCTTCATCGTAATTCCTCCATCCCCCACAGCTTTACCCCAGTTAAAAGTTCGAAAGTCGTCCTGCCAAGCGAGCAAAATATAGGACGTTAGAAAAATCACCCGAGAGGGTGGTTTTCTTTTAGAAATAAAAAAAAGCCAGAACATACTGTTCAAGCCCTTTCATTTTGAACAAAAGAACATATCATTTTTTAGTGAAAATGTTTTCGACACCTAAGAGGTCTGCCATAAAATCATAGACAGAACGATTAGTCATTAGTTTATCAGATTCCCATTTAAATGAATCCTTTGCACTACTCAAGTTTCCTTGTTTAAGTAACTTAACCACGATATTTATTATCCCTGGTTGCCACCTTTCTTCTTTGGGAATATCCCCATCTGCAATCCACTTTTGTTGCTCTGATTCAAGCTTATTTATAAGCTTGTCACGTTCTATTTCTGAAATTTCATTTTCCATTACTTTTAGTGTTTGATTTATTATTACTATGCACTTTTAAGATAAATTTGTCTATATTTTGCATAAAACTGGTTCGAATATCTTCCAGCCAACGGAGCCCTCAAAATAGCCTTTTAATTAAGGCTATTTTTTGTTACCCCCAGTAGGACTCAGAACTTTTGGTATAATAAATATCAATGATTACACAAGAATTAATCCAGTTTATACAACAAGGTATATCTCAAGGAAAAACAAAAGAAGAATTAAAACAAATTTTATTATCTAATGGAGATTGGTTGGAATCTGATGTTGAAGAGGCTTTCTCTTCTATTAATACAAATGTATCAAACTCAATGACTGGGTCAGCAACAAAGGATTCAGGTGGAGGTCTCTTAAAATGGTTAATGGTGTCTGTGATTATTTTCGTACTTGGTGTAGGTGGATATCTATTGGCTACTGAATTCATCACACCAAACACAGATAAAGGGGTGATAGAAACAACCAATTTCCCAGAAGCTTTTAATGAAGAGGTTTCTGAGGTTTTTATTCCAGACAGTGAGGATCTTTTGACTGAAAATTCTTTGGGTGTGTCTAATGAAAACAATCAGAAAATAATCTGTGGCACAAATAATTCAGTACCGATGATGGGTGATACAAATTTTGATGACAATGAAGTTCTTCGTTGTTTAGGAGAAAATATACTAAATGGTTGTCAAAGCGCCTCTGCTATTTTGGGGCAAATAGGTGGAAAGACCTACACCGCAGAATCATACAAAGAATCGGGAGTATGTAGATTTAAGGTTACTATTGATGATAAATCTATACAGTGCCCTATCAGTATTGCCAACACTATTGACGAAGAGGCTTCTAATGCAGCGAATGACATAATCACAAAAAATCTTGATAAAAGTAACCCTGCCGAGTTTGCTGCAAATCTATCTATTTTTAATACTGGTCTTATATTTTTAGAAAACGAATATAACAAATCAATGATCGAAGGATTGGGCTGCAGTGGTAGCTTAATCACAGAAAGAATCAGCCAGAGACAAGCATCTGTATCTGGTTTTCTACGCTCTCAAGTCATGGAGCCAATTAGTAATTCTAGGGTTGAGGCGGAATTTCACTATAACGACAATGGAGCCTACTTAGATGTGTGTACAAGTATATATGCAAGAATTCCAGAATTACAAGAAATAGATGCTAAATGTTATGATTCTGCTGATGAGTTTGCCATAGCTGCGCCATTAAAGGAAGGCGGATTCATTTGTGCAGATGATTCTGGATTTTTGGGTGACATAGAATCAAATATTACTAGCACTAGTTGCAACTAAGAACCCAAATCCCTCCACCTTCCTCTTAATTTTCCTCCAATCCAGAGTTCTGAACTTGTCCAACAATGGGAGCATTTGACAAATACCACAGTAATGTGGTATTTTGTTTTTAAATAGAAATCGACACAGATGAAAACTAAAGAAAACTTTTCAGGAATAGAAAATCAAGCGATTCTCTTTGCGTGTACCTTTATCAGAGAAACTCTGTTTACAAGTGCAACAAGAGTCTTACTCAGTGAAAATCCAGGGAACAATTCACTTAAGGTGGCTGAAGATATGGCTCCAGACGGTGATATTCAAGCTTTGGTTCGAGATCAAAAATGGGAAAAACTGTTTGTAGATGATGTCTGGCTGAACGCTTTAACAGCTGCACAAAATCTTTCTCATTTTAATCAAGAGATCAAAGAATCGATAGGTGTCATTCAAAAGTACTTTTCTAAAGAGACCACCCCTGCTTACTTAATGCCAGTATTCTAAGCAGAAAAGTGAGTATTACAACTCCAGAAACCCACCAATAATCTCAGGTGGGTTTTTATTTACACAAAACTCTTTCGAACATCATCCAACCAGTGGAGCCCCCAAAACAGGTTTGCAATTAAAGTAAATAAAAAAAGCGCTACAATACGCAGCGCCTTTTAGTCTTTAGAAAATACTAAAAACTATTCCATATACTTATCCAATCTGGATCTACAGCCTCCTTGAGCCCAATAGAAAACTTATTCATACGATTGATGTCATTTGTAAATAGCCCTCTGTAAGCCATATGCAAATGATCAAGCGGTTCCCCTCCTGGCTCCAGAGGGTGCCTATCAGGGCGCTCCTCTACTAATTCCTTCACCAAGGTCAATCCGGCCTCAGTAAGTACCTTCTTTGGCATCCCTGGAGCCTTTGGAAAGTCCCCCAAGATATCTAGAATTCGAAGATCATTTTTATCAGCAATCATTGGCTGTAAGAGAGTTACATGCCAGATATAGCCACCCAACTTTAAATTCTTGGCAGCGAGAGACATGGTCTCTTGATAAGCAATATCACTTGGTTCATTAGAGCCAGAAGCTCCATAGAAAAAGATCACGTCAGCTTTCTTGTTTTGATCAAAAGAATCCTGGAGGAAGACATTGTTGTCAGACGTATGTATTTGAACATTTCCTTCTAAATTATTCTCTCGAACTTTCTCGATTGCAAGGTTATTCCCTTGCTGTGAAAAATCAACATGATGAATAAAAGTTCTGGGTACTTTTGCCAAATCACGTGTGAAATCTCCTAAGCCTGCACCCATATTAAATATGGTTATTTGTTCAGTGCTATTCTGTGAAAGATTGTAGATAAATTCCAAGGGACCTGTTCGTGGTTTCCATGAATTTTCAAAACTTTCATTTGCCCCATATTGAGTATCCCAATGACCAAAGTCATCTCGCTTCAAATTATCCGGAATATGATCTGTTATGTAGCCAAAACCAGGTTCGTATATACTATGTTTTAATACTTCTCCATTTGGTGGAGCTAAACTAATTTGCCCTTTTTTAAGATCAATTATTTTTTTTACTGTATCCATGATTAAATTTTAAGTGTTTTTAATTACATTACGAAATATTACTATAATGTCAATTAGTACTCACTTTCCTTAACTGATATCTATGTACCTCCCTTTTAATTTCTTTCATTCCTATTTTTTAAGTTAGCTAATCATACCTAAAAAAGGATAAATTAATCTTTTACCATCCTCTTCACCTGAAAGCAAAGGGTGAGGATATGTATCTCCTTCTGTTATGCTTGAGTATGCTTTTTCTAAATTACCTTTTGCTCTAAGACTTGAAGCCAACCCAATACAAGCTTTTCCAAATTTATTTTCCAAAATATCAATCATAAAAAGAAAGGTGTCTTTTGATTTAGATTCATCTAAAATTCCAAACAAATCCCCTTGAGGAGACATCTCTTCTAAACAAGCACAAGTGACTGATACCTGCCTGTATAGAACGCCTTTTACATAAATTTTGTCGAGAAGTTTTTTTGCTTCACTTAATATGTATTCTGGGTCTCTAGATGGTGAAATAAAAGTAACAAATACTTTTGTATACGCAAGATTTTGATCACGAAGTTTTAGACCAATCCTTTTTGTAAACAAACCTTCATTTCTCATTCTTTTTGCAAGATGCTCTATATTCATAGAAGTTTGACTGTAGATGTATTCGTAACTCTCAGTCGCTTGAAATGATCTGTCTCTACTCATGCTCTTGATATCCTCCTTCTGCTTAGGAACACTGTTTACGAATCCCAAAACCTGCCCCTGTATAGCTGGTATAGATATACTGAAATTTGATTCCAGCCATCGAGAGTCAGCTTTAGCAAAATCTCCCACAGTATAAATCCCAAATTTATTCAACCTCTCAACCCCCTTATTCCCTATTCCAGAGATTTTCCCTACGGGTAAATGATAAATATTAGACTCCACATTATCATCCGTTAGTATGGTGATCCCGTTTGGCTTATTGAGACCAGAAGCAAGCTTGGCGAGAAGTGGTGTGCGAGCCACCCCGAAAGAAAATGTACACCCAAGTTTTAGGGCTAGCTCATTCTGAAGACTTTCAGTAAGAGATCTTGCTCCTTCAAAGTTTTTTACCAGATCACCTATATCTGCCGAACACTCGTCAACAGAATTCTTTACTAAATTTGGTATATGGTTACGGATTATTCTCTCTAGCCTGCTTGAGAAGATGCCATAAGCGTGGAAGTCCGATGACACGATACTTACTAATGGGTATTGTTTGCGAACAGAAACTATTGGCATAACACGAGTAACACCAATATCTTTTGCCGGGTAACTAAGAGCAGAGACAATACCTCCATTTTGACCTACAACAAGCGCCTTACCTTTCAACTCTCTATGAAGCACCTGTTCCACTGATGCAAAGAATGCATCCGCGTCTATATGAACATGTATCTGGTTATTTCTTTTTTGACTCATATTTCCTTACCAGTGATCTGACAACAGCATGTATCTCTAGGTCACCTTCTGGGTAAATGTCAGGATACTGATCATTTGCAGCTTCCAAGTATGGTTTTCCATTTTTATTTCGGAGGTATTTCATGGTCCACTCATCATTAATTTCAGCTATAACAATATCTCCAACAGAGACATCTTGTGTTCTTTCGACTATAACGTAGTCCCCTTCCAGAATCCCAGCATCTATCATTGAGTCCCCTGAGACTTCCAATAAGTAGGTTGAGTCTGCGCTATTTACAAGCCATTCATCTAGAGAAAGATGATCACTTTTTTCCTCTTTTGCAAAAGTTGGGAACCCCGCCTGAACAGCCCCTAAAACTTGAATACCATAAAGCTGCTTACCAGGAATTAGAAATCCTTTTAAGTCTTTTTCTAATATATTTTCTTCTATGAATTCATTTGCTAATGAGTATGCGGCATTCTTGGATTTGAATCCATAAAGAGCCGCCAGTTCAGAATAGCTTGGCATTCGTTTGTTGGAAATATAGAAACTTACTATTTTATCTTTACCTCTTTTCATAATTTAATTATACATGAACGTTCGTTCACTAACAAGATTTATATCGTGGGATGTAGACTTAATTGACATTGTGTACATTAATATGTAGTATGCGTTTAAACAAAAGAGTATAAGATGAACGAAAAAACGTTTTACACAGATGAATCGGTCTATAAAATTGGCAACATGTCATACAGACTAGATTCAGCCCCAAAACACAAACTTCTAAAAATATACAGGAGACAGAAAAAGAACCCAGATAAAATGGATCCAGCTCTGATTACCTATGTAGAAGAAAATGTTGAAGTCTGGAAAGCTGAAGCAGTGGTTAGGGGTTTCCGTGGTCTTGTAGATAGTCTAGACCAGCTGATTAAAGAATATATAAAGGTTGATAAACCTAAGGTCGTTGAAACAAGACAAAGAGGAGACCCAGATCTAAGTCGAAAAGAGCAATTGTCTGACATATGCGAAAGTGGCAAAATTCCCTATTTATCAAAGAGTGAGGCTAGAACGGCCCTTAGAAACATTAATGCGATAGATCAAGAACATAAGAAACCTATAAGATCATACGAATGTGATAAATGTAATTGGTGGCATCTAACATCACTGCCAATCGATAAATGGAAAAAACAAAAAAAAGCTAAATAAGACACTACTTCTGTAGTGTTTTTTAATTTAAACAGTTGTGTCTTTAATTTGATATACTTTTAAAATGAATCCTAAAAAATCTTTTTTAGCCTTTCTTAATAAATCTGAAGACTTAAAACAAGAAGAGAAGGAGAAAATCATGGAGAGTCTTAACGCCATTCAAGTCTCTACAGTTTTCAATATATCTATCACCCTGTTTACATGGAGTATAACAATGGCTTTTGTAGATCTTTTTTTAATATCCGGGCTCATTGTCTACATAGCAATGCACCATATGGGATTCAATATTCTAATTATTCCAATAGCCTTTCTTATTTTAAATATTGTATGCAAGTTTGCAGTTATCAGCATCATGGCTAAAAACAGAATAAAATACATTGTGCTTTTTATATCAAGTCTCCCCTATGCTGGTTTCGCATTTCTTCTTGGGCACACTCTAAAAAAGAACCCTCTTTTTAGAAAGGCTCTTTTATCTTATCTATCACAAAGAAAGAAAAACTTTTTAAAATTTTAATTTAAGAAGATTTAAGCCTTTTATTATATTCGTAAGCGAAAATGATTAAACCAGACACAAGGGCAACTATAGCCATTATTGCCAGCTGACCATTTGCCATTTCAAAACCTAGAATGGTTGAATGGAAGTATAAGGCTCCTATCATAAGCCCTATGATACCCAGAGAACCTAGGATTGCAGTTCGAGGAATAAGCAGTAATACAGAGGCAACAAGCTCTACTATTCCAATGCCAATTCTTCCAACTGATTCATTTAACCCAAACAATCCAAGATTAGTAAAAAGTTCTACTGACTGTACATGCCCAGTAAATTTAAAGAATAGGGTTTGCAAAAGAATAAATGCAGCTACAGCTTTAAGGGTCCAAATTCCCCAATATATAATTTTCTGTTTTTTTGTCATAACTTAATTATAGCAATAAATACTATCAAAAAAGTAATTTACTAGTTTCATCCAATCTGATAGTATCAATTTGAGGGTTCTTTAAGACTTTCAAAAAATATACCAAATCTGATGACATACTATGTCGTGGTGAATGGAATGCTAATGACGTGGGAAGACTACGTTGATATGCTAAATCCATGAGTCAGGAGTCCGCTACTTAGTAGGCACGAGATGTGACCGAAAGGCATGGCTGATGGGACCAGAAGGAGTTTCCTCAAATAAACACATTCATCGTGTTGAGGTTGCGGGGTGATGAAAATCATTTTTTGAGTAAAATGGAAATACCGTAAGTAGTTTTTCTCTTACGGTGCCCACATAAGATGTGTATCTTATCTGATGAGTTCAAAAGAACGAATGGGAAACGGGTGAATTTCCACCTGTAAATCTTCCAAACTATGCAGATTACTTTATTATCAAGTGTTTCTAACAAATTAGATATCTATTGACTTTCCATTTTTATGTGTTAGTATAATTGAAAATCAACAAAGATAGACAGATGTCAGAAGCACGAATGAAAAAGACAGGTGATAACTCCTACATGCAAAATGGCGTCACTATTGACTTCAAGCACTCAAATAAAGATTTATACAGCTTTGAAGTTAGAGATGACCCAGAGACAACAGGTAAACTTATAGCTTCTGTAAAAAGAAAACGCGTATCAAAAGATTCCTTTTGGCTATGTGCAAAAGCGCTCTTTACAATTATTGAAAATGATGAGTTCGTAGAACTCATCACACTTCAGGAGTTCAGAAAACTTCTCTCAGACTTCGAAGAGAAGTTTAAAGAAAAGTCAGATATGATTACGGAAAATTATTCAGACCCGAATGATCCTTGTTTTACCGCGATGGTAAGAAATGATGGATTTAGTCTTTCAACTCATTCTGGTAGAACAAAACGCCAAGCTATGTCTCTAGCCCTTAGAGAGGCGCTGGAGAAAGGAAAAGCTTAATTATGACCCCTCTTTTGAGGGGTCATTTGTTTTATTAAGACTAAATAATAGTTTTATTTCAATAGAAATTGACAAATCTGTTATTTTGTGATTATATAATAATAAATGTTAAATTCAACCAGATGAAAATAGTACTATCAATACTTGCTCTTTTATTATGTTATTTATATTACAAACAGAATAAGGAGCTAAAAAAAGAAAGAAAGAAATCTTCAGACAACTTAGGGAGACCAGAAGATTTGCTAAATGCAGTTAATAAGCTAGATCCAGTAAATTGGAGCAATGCTTTCGTTGTCCAAAGCTTCATTCCTTATGATCCAGAGCCTAAAGAGCTCTCTGAAATGAGCGTGGGTTTAGGTCTACTTGCTCACCCAGGATTTCCCAAATATCCAATCTTCTTTAAGATTGTTTTCAAATTTGGAGAAGAATGCTCGGATGGAAAAACCTTACACACCGTTAACACATCTTTGAATGGTGTCACTTATATTGAAAAGCTCGTCAAATAAGACAGTTTTAAAAGTCTGGTAGTTTACTGGACTTTTTTGATACAATGTAATAATGATTATAGATTTTTTAAGATCATTTAGAATTGGACCATTTGCTATTTTTGATTTTGCAGCTTCTTATCTAGCGATGTATTTTTTGGCGCCTCACCTATCTAAGCTTTTTTCCATAATAGGAATCAAGGTTACTCGCGAACAATGGCTATGGCTTACTCTACCAATTGCCACCCTGGTGCATATTATATTTGGAACTAAAACTGCTTTTACTGCAATGGCCCTAGACTCTTCAGGGGGATGGATTGCAAAAATAACTATATTTTTCATGATTTTTATGACTTACCTAAGAAGATATAAATAATAATGAAGAAACCAAATCTATTTAGTATCAAACTCAGAGAATTAGCTCGATCCATACCAAAAGGAAAAGTTACTACCTATGGTCTATTGGCGCGTGCAGCTGGAGCTGGTGGTCAAGCGGCAAGAAGCGTGAGTAGTATCCTAGCTAGAGATCCAGATTATAAATCAATCCCCTTTCACAGAATTGTATACTCTGGTGGACGAGTATGGACAAATGAAAAGTGTGGAACTGAGAGGTTAGCGCTACTTGAAAAAGAAGGAATCCCAGTAGACAACAAAGGAAGAATTGAAATGTTCCAAGATTATTTGTATTTGAAATAATTTCTTCTGTTTGACATATGTAACTTATTGAGATACTCTGATATCAAAATATAAGTAAACATATGGAAAAAGCACTTTTAACAGAAGCAACAGCTGATAGAGTATTCAGTGAAATCTTAAAAATACTCAATAACGGACCTTTATCCTTGGTGGAATTTGACTTCGCAGGAAGAACAGATAAAGTTGAGGATCTTAGAGTGGCAATAGCCACAAGAAATAAGGTTCAGGAAAATACTTTTAAAGACTTCTCTTTTGAAGGGCCAAATGAATCTGGCGCGATTTCTATGGCAGTTCTAGCTATTACAGAACCAACATCAGGAGACCAAACAGCGACCCACCTACAGTGGGGAGATACCGTGTACTGGGATAATGATTCTGGAGAGATCATTGTCTTTGAAATGGCTGATAAAGAGCTCATGGAATACGAAGGAGATCCGATTGATATTCTAGAAGTAAAGCCAGAGGCCAAACTTGGCTCACTGGTTTACATTAAGAAACTTTGATAAATGATGACCCCAATTGGGGTCATTTTTATTTGACATATATACAATTTATGTGTTAATGTCAGGTAAATTAAATACATTGAAAATGAGTACTATTAAAATAGGAATTTTTGATGAAATGCTAACAGCTTGGGAGAGTTTTAACATTTCAAACAAAGCAATTTTCTTAACAGAACACATTACTAGCGACACACAAGAAACTAATCAGTTTACACAAAAAAGTCCTTTGACAAGGTCTGAAAGAAGTAAGGTCTACTCTGAGAAGGAACTTTTTGGTTTTGCGAGCTGCTATGCAGATGGTATGTATGAATTGAGAACAGAAATAATGAATCACAAAACTTTCGACAGTGAGGATTTTCTAGTTCCGGTACCTAAAGTACTAAAACCTATTTTTGGTGATGACAGGTACAAATTCATAGAAAGTTATGGTGTGGGGTCAATAAACAGCTTTCCTGTTTTTCTGGGAGACTGGCTAACCAGCAAAAAGGTCTGTCACATTGATAAGGGAGCTAGTATTCCAACAATATCTCCTTGTGATGAAAACTATCTAGAATTTCTTCCATATGACGATTTCTTAGTTGTTTTTGAAAATGGAATCAAAATTAAGGATTCTAAAAACACTCGGGCTGTTGAATACAAGAATGTAATGGTAAGTAGACATGAAAATAATGTTTATTTTCTCGCTCTACCAGAAGGTATGGATAAGTGCTTTATTAAACCAAAGTATCGAAATCTATCAAAAAAACTTCTGAATGAAAAGAAGGGGGTTGATCGAGAAGATTTTTTTCGAAGAAACAAGTTATATAGAAATCTGGTTGTACCTGAAGGAACAATCGATTTTAAGTACCTACCTCTTCAAAGTAAGTTTGATATTAACCAAAGCTCTTGGATGTGTCAGTCTACTAACGGCATAGACTTCCCTGTTCAACTACCGGCTGAATACATGGAGTCTGAAGACCTTGAGGATCCTCAAACAAAAGGACTGGAACTTCTTTTCAGAATCAATGGACTCTGCAAAAGACTTGCTGAGTCTAAGAAACTTGAAGGAGTAACTGTGGCAACTGTAGGTGGTAACACACAAGAGGCCACACCTCCTGAAAGTAAACCAGTGCAGCCTTCCGAACCACTAAAAGAAGGTCTTCGTAGACTGGAGTGGAACGAAGTTCCTTTAGGAGAGGTTATGGGTGTAACCTCCAGAAAAGACTCAGATGGCAACGTGAGGACTATTTTCCGAATAGGAACAGAGGTCTCACCACATGTCAGAAGAGGTCACTGGAGAAGACTACGCAAACCAAAACCAGATGGTACAACCCGTATCTGGATCAACACAATGAACATTCGAGAAAATCGAATTGCTGAAGTAGGCCTTCGTAGTGGAAAGTTAGAAATATCAAAATGATTAATTTTTAATCACAGTCCCGCAGGCTTACGCTTGCGGGATTTTTAATTAGCTTGACGTTTTAATATATATATGCTATTCTCTTTTTATCTTTTGATATTTGTGTAGAGCTCAAAGGTGACAGGCGCTTATAGATGACCGTTTGAATTAATGTCTGCACGTGGAGGCTCTCGAATCTCCTTTTTTTAATTAAATTAAGTATAAATGAATACAAAAACAACACGAGGATCTCGTGATGGTTCTAAACCAGCCCTACGAAAATCCTCTTCCCTTTCTACCCCAAGCGGTAGAAAATTTAATAAAGATTCTAAATCTGGATCAACAAGAACAGGAGGTAGCTCTCGTGGCAACTTTGGTGGTGGCCGAAGAAGCTCTGGTGGTTCTAGTCGTGGAGGCAAAAAAGGTGGTGGACGAAAAATGCCAACATTTGACCCCTCTGTTTTTATAAACACAAACCCGATTGATGTAAAAGAAGAAATCTATGTTCCAAAGCATAAAACTTTCAAAGACTTCAATCTTGTTCCAAAATTATCTCAGATAATTATGAATATGGGAATTAAGGTTCCCTCACCTATTCAAGACCAAACAATTCCATCTTCGCTAGAAGGACGAGATGTAATTGGACTAGCTGAAACAGGTACTGGTAAAACAGCTGCTTTTCTAGTTCCGCTTATACAGCAAACAATGGATACACCATCTATGAAAACTCTAGTTCTAGCCCCAACTCGAGAGCTAGCTATACAGATTCAAGATGAACTTCGAAAGATAGTAAGAAATCTACAGATCTACTCTGTAACTTGTGTTGGTGGTATGAATATTCACCCACAACTAAAAATGCTCCAAAGAAAGAATCATTTTATTATTGGTACACCTGGACGAGTTCTTGATCTTATAGACCGAGGAGCTATCAAGCCAAAAGAACTATCTACTGTTGTTCTTGATGAGGCAGATAGGATGCTTGATATGGGATTCATAAACGACATGAAGAAGATACTCTCAGCTACCCCAAAGAATCGACAAACTCTTTTCTTCTCTGCAACCATGACACCAGCGACAAAGCAACTAACCGGAGAATTTCTAAATGACCCAATTATTGTTTCAGTAAAGAAAAAAGATGTTGTGGATAGTATTGAACAAAATGTTGTATCATATGGAGCTCATTCTAAGTTTGACACTCTTGCAAAACTTTTTGAAGATAAGAATCTTGATAGAGTAATTATATTTGGATCTATGAAACATAGTGTGGAGAAACTTTCAAAAGAGCTTCAAGCGCAAGGAATATCAGCAACTTCAATCCACGGTAACAAGAACCACACACAAAGACAGAGGGCTCTTGAATCATTTAAGAAAGGAGCAGTTCGAGTACTTGTAGCAACAGATGTTGCCGCTAGAGGGATCCACGTAGATGATGTATCTCATGTAATTAACTATGATTTACCCCAAACTATGGAGGACTATGTCCACCGAATAGGAAGAACGGGACGAGCTGACAAAAAAGGAAAAGCTTTGACCTTTATACCTTCTGGGCCATATTCTGATAAATCTAAAACAGAGAAAAAATCAACTTTTAAGAAAAGACGATAAACTAAATAAAAAAAATCCCATAAGGGGATTTTTTTATTTATTTATTATTTCAACTATTTTTGGCATAAATACAAGCGCCCCAACAAGGGCTGAGGTAACGGAAGCTATCAAGACCGCTCCAGCGGATACATCTTTTGTGTCTTTAGCGTACGGGTGGTGTTCTGGTGAAGTTAGATCCATATCAATTTCCATTGCAGTATTAAAGGCCTCAGCAACTAATACAAATCCTATCGCAAAGATTAGAAGCATCCAATCAAGTCTTTCTATTTTTAGATAAATACCTGCTGCAATAACAACAAAAGATACAGTAATATGAATCCATGCATTGTGAGTGCTTGCAACAAAAACCTTGATCCCTCTCCCTGCGTGAGTGAAGCTTTTTGCTCTAGCAACCATACTAAATCTTTTTTTTGATTCTGGAGATAATTTTTCCATAAGACTACTATGTAATTTACTTTATTCGACGGTCACAGATTTAGCTAAGTTCCTAGGCTTATCAGGGTCAAGACCTCTTCCAACGGCAACATAATAAGCTATCAATTGAAGAGGTATCACAGTGAGTAGAGGAGATATTGCTTCATCCACATCCGGAATTTCTATGGATACGTCTGATAATTCTTTCAAACTTGAATCCCCTCTTGTAATAACTCCCAATATTTTTGCTCCACGAGCTTTGGCTTCTTCTATATTTGCTTTTATTTTATCTCTAGCTATACCAGATATTCTATTCGCCACCACCACAACTGGCATACCTTTATCAATCAAAGCAATAGGCCCATGCTTCATTTCAGCAGCGGGAAAACCCTCAGCATGTATATAACTTACTTCTTTTATTTTTAGAGCCCCCTCTAAAGCAACAGGGAAACCATATCTTCTACCTAGATATAAGGTGTGGTTTTTATTTTTGAAAATCTTTACTGTTTTCTTTATTTCTTTGTGATCTTTTAGAATTTCTTCAATTTTCCCTGGCATCAAACGAAGCTCTTTAACAAGTTCTTTGAATTTTTTTATAGAGATACTCTTTCGCTCTTTAGCGAGCAATAAACCAATCATGTACATAACGGTCAACTGACCTGTAAAAGCCTTGGTTGAAGCTACACCAATTTCTGGACCAACTCTTAAATAAACACCTGCATCTGTAACCCTAGCAATACTAGAACCAACTACATTTACAACACCCAGTGTTAGGGCTCCATGTTTTTTAGCCATCTTAAGAGCGGCCAAAGTGTCAGCTGTTTCACCAGACTGAGAAATAGCTATAACAACATCATCTGAACCTATTACCGGCTCTCTGTATCTAAACTCTGAGGCATATTCAACCTCAACAGAAATACTTAGTATGCTTTCAAAAAAATATTCCGCCACCAATCCTGTATGCCAAGATGTTCCACAGGCTACTATTATTATTCTTTTTGCTTTTAGTAGTTTTTTAAAATCTTTTTTGGAAAGTGTCTCCAATCCGCCTAGTCTTATACCGTCAGAAGTTAGTCGCCCTCTCATTACATCATCCAAAACTTTTGGCTGCTCAAAAATCTCCTTAATCATAAAATGTGGATATCCGCCTTTTTCAATTTGCTCAATACTAAGCTCCATCTCCTGTATGTATGGATTTTCTATTTTATTACTATCTATTTTTAACAACTTTTTAGAGCCAGATTTTTCTAGAATAATCATCTCATTATCATTCAACTCTATAACTTTTTTTGTTCGATCAATAAATGGTGCCGCATCAGATCCTATAAAATACTCACCTTCCCCAACACCAACCAAAAGAGGGCTTCCATTTCTAGCAGCAATTAAAGTGTCTGGGTTATCTTTGTGGACAACAACAAGGGCGTATGCACCAACAACCTCTTTTAATGCTAATCTTACAGCTTGATCAAATGATTTAACTTTACTTTTAAGAAAGATATCTTCTATCAAAAAAACTAAAACCTCTGTATCAGTGTCTGTTCTAAATTTGTAGCCTCGCTTCTGTAGTTCAATTTTCAAAACATCGTAATTCTCAATGGTTCCATTATGAACAATTGCAATGTCTCCCGATGCAGAGGTGTGAGGATGTGCATTTACCTCCGACGGCTCTCCATGTGTAGCCCAGCGAGTATGCCCAATCCCAGATGTAGCAGAAAGATCTTTTTTCTTTTTCTTCTTTAGAAAGGATTCAAGTTTTTTAATATCTCCTTTTTGCTTGAAAATATTTATAGAATTTGCAGATATAAGCGCAATTCCCGCACTGTCATAACCTCTGTATTCCAGACGTTTAAGGCCTTGCAAAAGAATTGGTTCAGCTTTTTTATTTCCAATATATCCAACGATTCCACACATAATCCAATATTAGCATAGTCGTGTGATATTATATACATATGGAATTACCAATAGAAATAATAGTATTTTGGGTCCTATTATTAGATAGCTTGATCGCAAACTTTATTGCTTATTTTGGGCCTCGATGGTACATCAAACACTTTCGAGTATTCTCTCGATTTTTCCCAATGGCAAAAGGCTGGACAGCTTACTATCTAGTGCTTGTACTATGGATGGGATTTATTCTTTGTAGGGCGGGACTTCTATATTAATCAAATGCTTGTAGTTGTAGTCTTTTTTGCATATACTGAGGATCATGGATATTAAGAGTGCTGAGTTCGTAAAAGGGGTGATAATAGGCAAGGAATTCTGGGATAAAAATAAACCCCAGTTTGTTTTTTATGGTAGATCAAACTCTGGGAAGTCTTCAAGTATAAATGCTATTCTCAACAGAAACTCCCTTGCTCGCCCATCCGGAACACCAGGAAAAACTAGGGAAATAAACTTCTACGACATAAACAATGAATTTTATTTTGTAGACTTACCTGGATATGGCTATGCCAAAATGAGTAAGGTTGAACAAGAAAAATTACGCCAGCTTATACTTTGGTTTGTAGATGAAACTGAAGTAGCAAGCAGAACGCATGTTGTGGTTATGGACTCAAAAATTGGAATGACAAATCTGGACAGAGAGATGCTTGAAATACTTGAATCATCTCACTCGG